>MDTB01158384.1_pt1 | contig 14810 bp, 14 predicted proteins | sample 811161 | NCBI WGS metagenome assembly MDTB01 (sample SAMN05326650, study PRJNA326480) | marine metagenome | isolation source: seawater | place: Mediterranean Sea | collected 2009
ATTTTTCTTGAATCAATTAGTTTTTTTCCAAAAACTGAAAGTATTCTCTTTGTGTTATTACTATCAGCAATCATATAAATATCATCATTTTGTTGAAGTTGCTCCATCTTATCTGGTATAAAAACCTTTTCACCTCTTGTCATTAGTACAATCTTTGTATTTAAATCTGGAAAAAGTTCAGTTAACTGACTTAAGGGCGTATCCAAGACAGGACAGTTTTCATCAAGTTTTAATCCAATTAACCTTACCTTATCATCAGCAAAAGAAATTAAATCATGTGCACCTGATACAGCTACTAGTCTAGCTAACATATTTGCTACTTCATTTTCTGGGGATATGATATTATCTATTTTAAAACCTTTGTTTGAAAATAGGTCAAACCACTTTTTACTTAATAACTCTTTCTCTTTAATCCTAGCTATTGTATTAGGAATGTTAAATAATATTTTTGCCATTTCACAAACAACTATATTACTTTCATCATTTTCTGATACAGAGATCAATAAATCGGCTTCACCAACACCTGCATCCTTTAATGTACTAGGATTGTAAGTTTTACCAGCTATAGACCTAACATCAATGCTGCCAGTCATTTTCTGAAGTTTTTCAGTATCTTCATCAATAACTGTAACTTGCATATCTTCAGAAGATAGATATTTAGCAAGACTATAACCTACCTCTCCTGCTCCACAAATTATAATTTTCATATCATATCCTCAATTTAACTTTAATATTTTTAGCTTTCTATGAAGAGCAGACCTTTCCATTCCAATAAAGATTGCAGTTCGTGATACATTATTGTTAAATCTTTTCATTTGAATTTTAATATATTCTCTTTCAAAAAACTCTCTAGCTTTTTTAAGCGATAAGCTAAGCATTTTTTTTTGAACTAGTGATTCAAATCCCTCTTCATCTGATTCTTGCTCAAAATTAATAAAATCAAGATTTATACTCTCATTTCTATCTTTTGGAGATAATATTAAAATTTTTTCAATTACATTTTTTAATTCTCTAATATTCCCTGACCATTTTCTAGATTGTAAATAATTATATCCTTCTTTAGATAGCTTTGTATTTGCTATTCCTAATTCTTTACTGCATATACCTAAAAAATAATCTATTAAATCTGGAATATCTTCAATCCTTTCATTTAATGGAGGAATATAAAAAGGTACTACGTTTAATCGATAGAATAAATCTTCTCTAAATTTTTTTTGTTCTATTTCTACCTTAATATTTTTTGAAGTAGCACAAACTATTCTTACATCTACATCTATATTGTATTTACCATTAATTCTCTGAATTACTTTTTCTGTTAATAACTCCACTAACCTTGCTTGTAAAATAGAATCTAGATTACATATCTCATCTATATATAATGTTCCTTTATGAGCTTGTTCTATTAAACCTATTTTTTGAATTACTCCTTCAGAATCTTCTACTCCAAATAAGTCACTTTCTATATTATTAGTAAGTATTCTTTTAATATTAGCAATTATAAATGGAGCATCTCTTCTATTAGATTTATTATGAATAAGTTTTGCCAGATATTTTTTTCCAGAACCAGAAGGTCCCTTGATAAGAATTCTACTTTCTGTAGGAGATACTTTTTCTAAAGTAGAACGAATATTAGTTGCTACTTGAGATTTACCTAAAAAAGAATTTATAGAGCTGTTTTCTTTCAGCAACTCTTTATTTTGTCTTTTTAACTCTGCTATTTCAATTGCTCTTCCTATACTCATAATTAAAATATTACTGTCGAATGGTTTTTCAATAAAATCAAAAGCACCTATTTTCAAAGCATTAATAGCCATATCTATTGTTCCATGCCCACTTATCATTATAACTGGTATATAAGGATAACTTTTTTTAATTATTTTTAATATATCTATACCATCAACATTACTTTCATTTAACCATACATCTAATAAAATTAATGAAGGAACTCTTTTAGTAAGTTCTATTTTTAAACTATCAATATCCTTTGCTAATCTAGTTTCAAACCCTTCATCAGAAAGAATTCCAGATAATAATTCTCTAATATCTTTTTCATCATCAACTATAATTATATCTTTTTTCATTTTTGTATAATACTGTAAAATTAATTCAATGGAAACAATAAGCTAACTTTAGCACCTTTATCATTTTTATTATTTTCTAATTCAATATTACCATTATGATCTTGCATAATTTTTTTAACAACTGCTAAGCCAATTCCTGAACCATTCTTCGATCTAGTAATATATGGTTCTGTTAAAAATTCTTTATTTTTTGGAAGACCTATACCATTATCATTCATTATCAATCTGCAATACTTACCTTCTAATTCCAATGAAATGACTATTTTACCTTTATATTCATTTACTAGGCTAGTCTTTTCTTTAATAGAATTTAATGCATTTTTAGCTAGGTTATTAAAAGCTTGATTAATTAAATTAGGGTCAGCCTTTAAAAGAATATTTTTTTTCTTATCTATATTGCTTTTGATAATTACTTTTTTATTAGCTAATTTTAACATACTGATACTACTCAATATTAGTTTATTTATAAGTATTTTTTCAAAAATTGGTCTTGGCATTTTTGTAAATGTTGAAAAGTCGTTTACCATTCTATGAATGCTTGAGACTTGCCTAATTATTGTATCTATACAATTTATAAAAGTTTCTTTATCTTCATTAATATTGCTTAAATACTTATATTTTAATCGATCTGCTGATAATTGAATTGGAGTAAGAGGATTTTTGATCTCATGAGCAATTCTTTTTGCTATGTCAGACCACGCAGCTGCCCTTTGAATTTTTATCATTTCAGTTATATTTTCTATTGTAATAACATAACCACTATTAAGATTTCTATAATTCTCAAGAGAAACTCCTATAACAAAAGTATTTTTTTTTCCTTTAATAAAATAATCTATTTGTTTTTCCTTATATTGAATATCAGAAATTCTATTTTCTTTTATAAACCCTTTCAATTTAGGAAAAGCATCATAAATAGATTTACCTATTAACTTACTTGCATCAATATTGAGAAGTTCAAGTGAAGACTTATTAGCAAGAAATATTTTATCATCACTCGACACCCCTAATACCCCTGACTTGACACCAGTTAATATTGATTCTGTAAAACGTCTTCTATTGTCAATTTGTTCGTTTGCAGTAACTAAATCCTCTCTTTGATCATATAATTGTTTTATCATTTTATTGAAGCTAGATATCAATCTAAAAATTTCATTATTTTTATTAATATTAGGTTTTATATTAAAATTTAAATTACCTTTACTCACACGATCTGAAGCCTCTATTAATTGAGCAATAGGATAAGTTATAGAGTTTGCAAAGTTTATGCCTAGCCAAATAGCTAATAGTAATAATAGAATTGCAACAGAAATAAAAACCATAGAAAAAGTTATCCTATTTCCTGTATTTTCTTTTTTTGCTAAATTAAAATCTCCAATAGCTTGTTGCACACTTTTTAAATTATAAATTATGACTGGATCTAAATATTTACCAAAATATAAATATAGACCTATATGACCTATAATAGGAGTTATTATATTTATTCTATTATTATCAGTCTTAAGATACACTATCGGAGAATCTATATTACTTCTATCAGCAAAAATTTTAGAAGGAGAAATATTTCTTGGCAGTAAAAAACTATTTCTTGATGCAAATAATATACTACCTCTAGATGTTATAACTGCAAGTTCATTAGCCCCTCTTTCTAGTGCAAGATTATTTAATATGCGATCTATATTAGATTTATTTTTTATACTAATTTCATTAATTTGTGATAGTCTCAAGGAAGCAAATAAAACATCACCTTCAACTCTTTTTCTAAGCTCTTTAGTGTAATTTTCTGCAATGGCAGCAGATTTTTCAAGTGCAGTAGATACTCTTTTACTAAACCACCCTTGTATTCCTTTTTCAAAAAATATAACAGCAAAAATTGCAACAATTAAAACAGGTGTAATAGCTATAGTAGCAAAAACACCAACTATTTTTTTTTGCAATATAGAACCAGCATTTTTTTTTTTAATATTTATGAAAAGCTTGATAATTTCATTAATTATAGAAAAAAATAAAATAAAAAAAGAAATAAGTCCTAAAATTAAAAAAAAATATATTAATTTTGGATCACTATCTGCAGAATTATATATAGAATAGTAAGTTCCTAGTGCTGTAATAAATGTAAAAGAACTTATAAAGATTAAAAAATACTTTTTAAAACTAACTATATTTAAAAACTCTAATTGAGATATTTTTTTTAAATTAATCATTATACTAAGTAGACGTCTTTTTTGTAACTTGTATATTATAATCAAACATTTTTTTTCTTAATGTATTTCTATTTATTCCTAATAGTTCAGACGATAAAAGTTGATTGTAGTTAGTATACCTTAATATTTCAATAAGAAGAGGTTTTTCAAAGTCTTTTAAGACCTTATAATAAAAGCCTGAATCAATTTTTTTATTATTATTTAAATAACCTTTAATATTTTTAGAAATAAAATTTCTAAAATTTAATTTCCAATTATCTATATAATTTTGCTCGTCATAAGTAAATTCATTAGAAAGTTCTTCTGAAATAATTTTATTTGCAATTAAAGTATTACTTCCTAGTTTATGTACTCTTTTAATAAAATTTTTAAGTTGCTTAATATTTCCTGGCCACATATAACTAGAAATTTTAATATAACTATCTAATGTTAACTCTCTATTAGTATTATAATAAGTATTCAGTTCAAAAATAAAAATTTTTATTAATTGTTTTATATCCTCAGGCCTTTCCCTAAGTGGTAAAGTATAGATGTTATACATATCTAGCTCATAAAATAATTCATTTGAAAAATTATTATTTCTAAGAATATTTTTAATATTTTTTGTAGTAGTAGAGATTATTCTCCTTTTATTAAATATATTATTGGATTTTTTACCCTTTTTCTTTAACTCATTTAATAATAATAATTGAGTTTTAAATGGCATAGCGTCAATGTCTTTAAATAAAATACAATCAAAATTATTGCTTTTTAGACCTTTAATTTGTAGAAAATTCTCAAAGCTAATTTTGTCTTCAAGAAGTTGATCAATATTATTCTTAATGTAGTCTGTGTGGTTAATCTCTAACATATTTTTTTTTGAAATTAAGTTATTTATAGCTAATGCTATATAATTTTTTCCAGTACCACTTTCCCCTGATATTAAGACATTTAAATTATTTCTCACTATTTTAATTATAGCATCATAAATTTGCTTTGTTTTTTCTGTTTTTTCTAAATTTAATATTTTTAAATTTATGTCTTGATAGCTATCATTTTTATTATTACTAAACTTATCTATGCTTTGCTTTAAATCTATTAATGTGAAAGGTTTTTTTATTATTGTAATATCTAAATATCTAAAACCAGTTAAATTTAAATTGTGTAAGCTATTATTAACAATCAGTATTATTGATATTTTTTTTTTAGTAGCGTTAATTTCAGAGAAAAAATTAATGACATTATCTATTAAATATTCATCTACAAGTATAATATCTATCTTATTCTCTTCAATTAATTGTTTAATATTTATTAAATTATTATAAAAATATTTATTTTGATAAAAGTTATCAAAATATTTTTTAAGTAAAAATAAAAAGTTATCATCCTTATCTGCAAAAATAATATTAATATCTATCTCCTTTTTTTATTTATTGGAAAAAATAAATTAAATGAGGAAGAGTTTTTTTCTCTCTCATATTTCAAATGACCTCCATAACTAGATAATATAAAGTTTACAAATGTTAATCCTAGCCCTTCAGAGTTTGGTTTAGTAGTAATAAATGGATAAAACATAAATTTTTCAATATTTTCATCTAATAGCAAGCCATTGTCTGATATTTTAATATGTATAGGTAACTTTAAAACTTTTTGAAGGTCTTCTGATTTTATGAAAGTATTATGATTAATTTTTGTTATAATTTTAATTTCAGTAGATTTTTTATTTTCAAAGCAATTACTTAAAATATTATAAAAACATTTAATTAACAATTTGTCATTGAAAATTATATCTGGTATTGAAGGGTCAAAATCTTTATAAATTCTTATTCCTTTCATTAGACTATTATCAATTAGATTAAGTGAATCATTTAAACATTTATGAATATTAGAATATTCGTTCTTTAGCGTTACATTAGAGTTAAAATTATTAACTTTGCTTATATAAACTTTAATTTTATTTGCTTCTTCTTTAATAATTCTTAATAATTTTTCAAATTCATCAGATTTAGCCTTCAGTGTAATTAATTCTAATGCTCCTAATAAATTAGTAATAGGTGAGCTTATATTTCTTGAAATACTATTTATAAAACCATTCATGAATAAATCACTTAAGGTCTTACTAGATTGGGTAAAGTAAGATTTATTATTACCTTTTTGATCTAAAGTCACTAAAATCTTATTATCTAAAATACTTTTAAAATGAAGGTCAACGAAAACTTCATTTTCATTAAAATCAATAAATTTATAATCGTAAGTTGAGATAGACATTTCATTTACTGATAATCTATGTAGAAGGTTTGTAATATCAAAGTTTAAAAAAGTTTGCAGTTTAATCTTATTTTTTTTTGAAATTCTATTAAAATTAAATTTCTCCTTAAATTCTAAATTAGCTTCTTCTATAATACCTTTATTATCTATTACAGCTGCAGGCATAGGTAATAATCCTACTAATTGGTTTAATACTTTTTTTTCTCTCATATTCTGATAATAATATTTTATACATATGCAAAAAAAAATAAATAAAAGTTTAGCAGGCATCATACTGGCATCAGGCGATAGCAAAAGAATGAAAAGTGCAATACCTAAACAATATTTATCAATTGATAATAAGAGTTTATTGGAAATAAATATAGAAAAATTTTTATCTTTATCTTTCTTGTCTGTATTAGTTGTTGTCGTGAATAAAAATCATACTAATTACTATAATGAAATCAAAAATAAATATAAAAACATTTTTTTTATACAAGGTGGAAAATCTCGTCAATACTCTGCCTATAATGCTTTAAAATTTTTACAAAAATTATCAATTGAGTATGTAATGATACATGATTCTGCCAGGCCATATGTATCTGAAAAACTAATAGTAAATTTATTTAAAAAAATAATTAAATATAAAACTGCAGTTGTACCGGTTATAAAAATTCGAGATAGTATTAAATTATGTAATAAAAATATTATTATAGAAAATATTAATAGAGAAAAATTATATTTATCGCAAACCCCACAATTTTTCAATTATAAGCTATTATTTGAAATATATTTACATAATGTAAAAAAATTAAATATTTTTACTGATGATGCACAAATATTTTCAAGAAGCAATTATAATATTTATACGATACCTGGAGAGAGTGAAAATATTAAAATTACAACAAAAAAAGAATGGAATAAAAATAAAATGTTGAAAAATAACTTTATAGTAAAAGTTGGTCAAGGTTTTGATACTCATAAACTCGTAAGAGGAAAAAGCATCACATTATTTGGGATAAAAATACCACATAAATACAGTCTTCATGGTCATTCTGACGCTGATGTAGGAGTCCATGCAATTATTGATGCTCTATTAGGGTCTTGTTCTTTAGGAGATATAGGCAAGCATTTTCCAAATACAGAAAAAAAATATAAAGATATAAACTCTTTAGTAATGCTAAATAAAACTTACGAAATCTTAAAAAATTATAAATCATACATTTCTCACATTGATTGTACACTAGTAGGTGAAACCCCCAAAATTTCAAAATACACAGATAAAATGTCGCTTAAAATAGCTAAAACTTTAAAACTAAAAAAAGAAAATGTCTCTATTAAAGCCACCACAACAGAAGGATTAGGTTTTACTGGAAGACAAGAAGGTATATCTTGCTATTGTGTTGCAACAATAAAACAGGAAAGTTAATAAAAAAATGAAATTTGATTTAATGAAAAATATGTGTACTTTGTTTGGGCTTGGAAATTTTACCAAAATGCCAGGCACACTGGGATCATTAGTAGGAGTTTTGATAGGTATACTTTTAATTTACATGTTCCCTATTTATATTGTTTATTTTATTTTTATGTTTTTTTTATTAGTTTCATTTTATGCAATAAAAATATATCAGACTAAATTAGGTAAAAGCGATAGATCTGAGATAATTATTGATGAATTTGTAGGACAAATGTTAGTTATAATTTTTATAGATTTAAGCTTTATACAAATTTTTTCAGCCTTTATTCTATTTAGATTTTTTGATATTCTAAAATTATTTCCAGCTAATGTAATAGATAGAAAATATTCTGGACATTTTGGAGTTGTATTTGATGATTTAATTGCTGCACTTCAATCAATTATAATAATATATATATTTCAATTTGCTTATGGAAAATTTTACTAAAAGACTTATTAGCCATTGTATTGACAGAAAACTATCTATAAGTATAGCAGAATCATGTACTGGAGGTATGATAGTATCAAAGTTAATTTCCATACCGGGTGCATCTAGAGTCATAGATTGTGGTCTTACCACTTATTCTAATTTATCTAAAGAATTATTTTTAAATGTTCCTAAAAATAGTATACACAAACATGGTGCAGTAAGTCATCAAGTAGCAGAATTGATGGTAAAAGGTCTTAGAAATAAAATAAAATCAGATCTTTATATAAGCATTACAGGAATTGCTGGACCAAATGGTGGTAGTAAAAAGAAACCAATAGGTACAGTATATCACAGCTTTTCCGTCTTTAATGATAAAAAAATAATCACTATAAAAAAGAAATATACAGGAAGTAGGTTTAATATTAGGCTAAATGCTACTATTTTTACAATAAAGCAAAGTTATAAAATTTTATATTCATTCATATAGATTATGCGCTCTTTGTTCAAATGCATTTAACATTTTTAGTGTTGCCTTTTTAAATAAGTTACCCATGACCTTATCCAAAAAAAAAGATTTAAATTCATACTCAATCATAAATTCTACACTACATTTTTTTTTACCAGTATTTATAAATATCCATGTGCTATCTAAAACTTTAAATGGACCGGAAATAGCCTTTGAGTTAATTTTTTTTCCATATTTTGCTCTTATTCTACTTATATATTTTTCATCTATAGCTTTATACCCCACCTTAAGTTCTGCATCAAAGTTATTATTATCAATTTTTTTTATAATTTTAGCAGATAAACACCATGGTAAAAATTCTGGATAAGCTTCAACATCGATGACTACATCATAAAGTTCAATTGAACTAAAGGGTAATGTTGTTGAATTACTATATTTATGCATTAAGTTTCTTCAATCTAGCAAAATCTGCATCAGCATGATAAGAAGAACGTGTTAGTGGAGAACATGAAACCATTGAAAAGCCTAATTCCCAAGCTTTATTTTCTAAGTTTTGAAACTCTTTTAGAGTATAATATTTTTTTAACTCTTGATGCCTTTTACTAGGTTGTAAGTATTGTCCAATGGTAATAAAATCAACATAATTTTTTCTCATATCTTCCATTACACCATATATCTCATTTAAAGTTTCACCTAGTCCAACCATTAAACCTGATTTAGTCCATATTTTATTATTATAAGATTTTATTTTTTTTAAAATACTTAAACTATGTTCATAATTTGCACCTTTTCTTATTTCTTTATAAAGTCTTGGAATAGTTTCCAAATTATGATTAAAAACATCAGGACTTGCATTTCCAATAATATTTAATGCTTTTTCTTTTCTTTGAAAATCAGGTACTAAAATTTCAATAGTAACTTTTTTATCTAAATTTCTTAATTCATTAATGCAATTATAAAAATGTTGTGCACCTCCATCATCTAAATCATCTCTATCAACTGAGGTAATCACCACATGATTAAGCTTAAGAGCTGCTATTGCATTAGCTAATCTAGAAGGTTCTTCATGATCTACTAGATTAGGAGTACCGGTTGCAATATTACAAAAGGTGCATTTTCTAGTACATACTTTTCCTAAAATCATTATAGTAACATGTTTCTTTTGCCAACATTCACCTATATTAGGACATGCAGCTTCTTGACAAACGGTGTTTAATTTTAATTTCTTAATCAACTCTCTAGAATCGTTATAGCCATTAGATATAGGAGCCTTCACTCTAATCCAACTAGGTCTTTTTAATTTAAAAGTATTAGAATTATTTAAGTGAGCTTTAGAAATATATGGCTTATTATTATTCATCAAATATGTATTGCTTTATTAAAAGCATCTAGAGTTGATTCATGTATAGTTTCGGATAATGTTGGATGAGGAAAAATTGTATTCATTATATCTGTTTCTGTAGCTTCTAGCCTCATGGCTAATGAAAAGGTATTTATTAATTCTGTAACTTCTGGTCCAATCATATGTGCTCCAAGAATTTCTCCAGTATTACCATCATATAAAGTTTTTACAAAACCTACGGAGTCACCTAAGGCTAATGCTTTTCCATTAGCTGACAATGGGAATTTGCCCACTTTAATATTTTTATTAAGCTCTAATGCACTTTCTTCTGTTAATCCAATAGATGCAACCTGTGGATTACTATAAATACAAGACGGAATAATTGAATGTTCTTCAGCTTGATTTGTATTAAATTGTGTTAAAAATTCAACACACTTAATTCCCTCATGACTTGCTTTATGTGCAAGCCAGGGTAAACCAGCTACATCACCTATAGCATATATGTTGGATTCATCAGTTTTCCCAAATTTGTAAGTAATTATTTGTTTATTTTTAGTTTTAACTTTTGTATTTTCTAATCCTAAATTATCTGTATTACCTTCTACTCCTACTGCAACAATCACTTTATCAAATATATACTCTATATCATGATTATTTTCAGTAGTTATTAACTGAATATTATCTTTCTTTATTATATTTTTAACATTTGATTTTTTAAAAAACTTTATTCCTTTTTTTGAAAGCTCTGTTTCTAATGTCAAAGATATATCATAATCTTCGTTAGGGCATATACGATCTTTCATTTCAAAAATACTAACATTGCTTCCTAAGTCATTGTAAAAACTAGCGAATTCTATACCTATTGCACCTGATCCTATTATGCCTAAACTTTTTGGTAGCTTGTCTGGAATCATTGCATTTTTATAATTCCATATTATATCTTCTTTTCCGTTTAAAAATTTTGGAAACTTAGGACTAGCGCCAGTTGCTATTATTATATTTTTTGCACTCACTTCCTCATCTTTTTTATTATATGAAATAATTACAGTATTAGAATCTTTTATATAAGCATTTCCTTTTACTACTTCAATAGAATTTTTTTTAAAAAGGTAATCAATACCTAGAGATAGTTTTGCAGCTACCTCCCTAGATCTTTTCACTATATTTTTCAATGAAAAAGATAATTTATTACTATTTATACCAAATTTATTAGCTTTAGATCCATAAGTAAATATTTCTGAAGATCTTAGAAGAGCTTTTGTTGGTATACATCCCCAATTTAAACAAACTCCTCCTAATTCATTTTTTTCTATTACTAAAACCTTCTGTTTTAATTGAGCAGCTCTTATTGCTGCAACATAGCCTCCTGGTCCAGAACCAATTACTACTACATCATAAATATTATTTTTATTCATTAAATTAACATTGCTGAAGGATTATTAATATAAAACTTAAAGTACTTTAATAGTATTGCAGCGGTAGCACCATCTGCAATTCTATGATCAACAGATAATACATAAGACATAGTCTTACATATTTTAATTTCATTGTTTACAACTGCTATATCATCTACTATGTCTCCAATAGCTATTATACCTGACTGAGGTGGATTAATAATAGCAGAAAACTCTTCTATACCATACATTCCTAAATTAGAAATAGAAAATGATCCACCAGTATATTCTTCAGGAAGAAGTTTTCCTTCTTTTGCTTTTGAAGCATAATTTTTTACTTCTTTTGATATAGTTTCAAGATTCTTATTACATGACTGTCTTATTACAGGAGTGAATAATCCATTATCTGTAGCAACAGCAACGCTTATGTCAACATGTCTAAATTGTGTTACTGAACCATCATTGTTCCAAATTGAATTCATGGAAGGTACTTTTTTTATAGATAAAGCTAAAGCTTTTATGAAGTAATCGTTATAACTAATTTTATAATTTTCATTATTTTGACTTAAAAAATTATTTAGTTTCATCCTTTCGTTTACTAATGAGTCTAATTGAACTTTACCCTTAAGATAAAAATGAGGAATTGTAGATTTGGCTTCTTGTAACCTTATGGCAATAGTTTTTCTTACATTCGATAGTTTTATTACATCTTCATTATTTTCCGCTTTATTAATAAATTTATCTTCTTTAAAAATGTTAGAACCTTCAATATCTCTCTTTACAATTCTTCCTTTAGGACCAGTTCCTTTTATATTGCTTATATCTATTTCTTTAATTTGAGCAATCCTTTTTGCTAAGGGAGATATTAACACTCTTTCCTTTACAGATACTTCAGCTTGAACATTGTTTACTGACAAATTTTTTACATTATGCTTATCATCTAATTTTTTTTCCTCTAATTGTACGTCAATATCTTTATCATCTTCAGAATTTGGCTTTTTATCGGTGCTAAAATTTGAATTAGTATTAATATCTGAATTATTTACAATAAATTGTTCAATATCTTTTTCTGTTTCTCCATCTAGTGCTATCACTCCTATAAGTTTATTTACAGGTACGTTTTCTGATCCTTCAGGAAAAATTATCGATACTAGCTTACCTTCATCTACTGCCTCGACTTCCATGGTAGCTTTGTCTGTTTCAACTTCTGCTATGATATCTCCTGAAACAATTTCATCTCCTACTTTCTTAGTCCACTTTGCTATATTTCCTTCTGTCATTGTTGGAGATAGTGCTGGCATTAATAAGGCTATTGGCATATACATTTGTCCTTAATATAATTTAACATATTTCTAAACATTTTTTTACTATTGAATTAGCTGATGGTAAAGCCAATTTCTCTAAATTTTCTGCATATGGTAATGGTATATCTTTTCCAGAAAATCTCAATGGTTCAGTATCAAGATAATCAAAAACATTCTCTACAATTATTGAAATTACCTCAGCTGCAACTCCAGATTGAGACCAACCTTCTTCGATAACTACTACTTTATTTGTTTTTTTTACTGAGTTAATTATAGTGTCTTTATCTATGGGTTTCAAAGTTCTTAAATTTAAAATCTCAGCATCAACATTTTCTTGAGCTAGAATTTTTCCAGTTTCTATTGCTATTTCTAGGCCTCTAGAATAGGAAATAATAGTAACATCACTTCCTTTTTTCATAACTTTTGCTTTTCCTATAGAAATAGTTTCTTCTTTACTGTCTAGTACAAATTTTTCATTATACAGCAACTCATGTTCTAAAAATATTACAGGGTTATTATCTTTTATTGCTGCCTTTAATAGTCCAGAAGCATCAGTTACATCATATGGTGACAAAACCTTTAACCCAGGTATATGAGAGTACCAAGATGAATAATCTTGACTATGTTGAGCAGCTACTCTTGATGCAATTCCATTAGGACCTCTAAATACTATAGGAATATTTATTTTACCACCACTCATATAAAAAGTTTTTGCAGCAGAATTTATAATATGATCAATAGCTTGCATAGCAAAATTCCAAGTCATAAACTCTACAATTGGCCTCAAACCATTCATTGCAGCGCCAATAGCTAATCCAGTAAAACCTGCCTCAGTTATTGGCGTATCTACTACTCTTTTAGAACCAAACTCGTCTAACAAACCTTGACTAACTTTATATGCTCCTTGATATTCTCCTACTTCTTCTCCTAATAAAAATATTTTAGGATCTAATCTCATTTCTTCTGCAATTGTATCTCTAATGATTTCTCTAACTGAAATTGAATTCATTTTATATTCTCATTAATATCATAAACATCTTTAAACAAAGTATTTTCATCAGGCAATCCAATATCTCTTGCTTCTTCTGAAGCATTTAAAACTTCTTCTTTTATAAATAAATCTAATTTTTTTAGGTTATCTTCACTTTTAATTTTATTTTCTATTAAAAAAGATTTAACTCTTTCAATGGGATCTCTATTTTCTCTAGTTTGCTGGATTTCTTGTCTTGTTCTATATTTACCTGGATCTGACATAGAATGACCTCGGTATCTATAAGTTTTTGCTTCTATGAGAATTGGCCCTGTCTTTTCATTTAGAACTTGATTATAAATTTTTTTTAATAATAAATGAACAGCTAATGGATCCATTCCATCAATTTCATAACCTTTGATTCCAAAAGATTCACCTCTTCTAAATAACTCGGTCATAGCACTAGCTCTTTCAACTGAAGTACCCATTCCATATTGATTATTTTCTATAATATAAATTATAGGTAATTGCCATAATGCTGCCATATTAAAAGCTTCATAAACTTGACCTTGATTTACGGCACCATCACCAAAAAAACAAAATGTCACTGCCTTTTTATTTAAATATTTATTTGCAAATGCTATTCCAGTTCCAAGAGGAACTTGCGCTCCGACAATTCCGTGCCCTCCAAAAAACTTTCTTTCAGATTTAAATAAATGCATAGACCCACCTTTTGCCATAGATGACCCACCTTTTTTCCTAGTAATTCACAGAAAATATTTAATAGAGGTTCTCCTCTTGATACCATATGAGCATGACATCTATAGCCAGTAATAAAACAATCTTCACTGCCTGCTAAACTTTCAACACCAGCAATAACTCCTTCTTGACCTATATACAAGTGACAAAAACCTCCTATCAAACCCATACTGTAGAGTTG
>MDTB01044164.1_pt1 | contig 14809 bp, 10 predicted proteins | sample 811161 | NCBI WGS metagenome assembly MDTB01 (sample SAMN05326650, study PRJNA326480) | marine metagenome | isolation source: seawater | place: Mediterranean Sea | collected 2009
CTCAGGTAAACGTTATTATGGTGGTTGTGAATATGTAGATTTAGCTGAAAATTTGGCCATCAAGAGAGCGTGTGAGCTTTTTGAGTGCGGTTTTGCAAATGTTCAACCTAATTCAGGCAGCCAAGCAAATCAAGCTGTCTTTCTTGCTCTAATGAAGCCGGGTGATACTTTTCTCGCGATGGATTTGAATTCTGGAGGGCATTTGACACATGGAGCCAAACCAAATCAATCTGGAAAATGGTTTAATGCAGTTCATTATGGCGTTAGAAAAGATACGAATGAGATAGATTATGAGCAGGTATTGCAACTTGCGCACGAACACAGACCTAAACTAATAATTGCTGGTGGATCGGCTGTTCCAAGGCGGATCGACTTCAAAAAATTTAGAAACATTGCTGACAGCGTCGGAGCATTTTTACACGTTGATATGGCACATTTTGCCGGTTTAGTAGCGGCTAAAGAACACCCAAACCCAGCTGAAGTCGCCGACGTCGTTACAACTACTACCCATAAAACGCTTCGAGGACCTCGAGGAGGAATGATTCTAACTAACTCTGAAGAATTAGCAAAAAAGTTTAATTCAGCTGTATTCCCTGGATTACAAGGTGGTCCTCTCATGCATGTAATTGCGGCTAAAGCTGTAGCATTTTTAGAAGCACTGCAACCAGAATTTAAACAATATCAAAGAAAGGTCATGGATAACGCAACTGTTTTGGGCAGGACACTTATGGATGGCGGTTTAGATCTGGTTACAAATGGAACTGACACGCATGTTTTGCTTGTTGACCTCAGACCAAAACATGTTACCGGAAGTGATACTGAAAAAGCACTCGGAAGAGCAAACATAACCTGTAACAAGAATGGTATTCCTTTTGATCCACAAAAACCTACCGTAACGTCTGGTGTTAGATTAGGCACACCAGCGGGAACGACCAGAGGATTCGGTAAAGATGAGTTTGAAAAAATTGGTGGTTGGATCGTTGAAGTGGTAGATGGATTAGCAAAAATGGGTCCAGATAATAATTTCCAGGTAGAAGAACAAATTAAAAGGAAAGTGATAAAGTTATGCGATCGATTTCCCATTTATCCTACGCTTTAGAAAATTAATGAAATTTAAAAATTACGGTCCCACTTAATTCACTACTAGTTAGTCCAAAAGCGCCTAATCGAACTGGTATTTTATACCGTCATTGGGTTTTGGTATCGGCTTGTATGTTTATTCCACTTAAAATCTAAAATACGAATATTTAAGTGTTTATCGTGAGCTCAAATAAGATTATGTAACCATTCAATTTAATTGGCTGTATTGAAATTATTAAGCCAAATAGAACATTTTTATAAAATAAACGAACTAATCGAACGACAGCTTTTTGTAACCTGTCAAAATTTGTCTTATAACTCTTTAAAAGCTGTTCAATTTAAAAAGTTACCTTTATAAGACTCAGAAATAGAAAATGTTGTCTGAAAATGCCAGAAGAATTTTATAGAATTAAACGTCTACCACCTTATGTTTTTGCCGAGGTCAATAGACTGAAGGCTAACTATCGTGCTCAAGGAGTCGATATAATCGATTTTGGTATGGGCAATCCAGATATGAACACCCCAAATCATATTGTCGACAAACTTGTAGAAACTGTGAAAAAGCCCCGCACCCATCGTTACTCCTCATCAAAAGGTATAAATGGCCTTCGGAAGGCTCAAGCTAAATATTATAAAAAAAGATTTGGTGTCTCGTTGGATCCCGAACACGAAATTATAGCGACACTTGGATCAAAAGAAGGTTTAGCTAATCTGGCTATGGCGATTACAGCACCAGGCGACGTTATGCTCGTTCCAAACCCATCTTACCCGATACACCCCTATGGTTTCATGATTGCCGGCGGTACGCTAAGACATTTACCAACGCTACATGATGGCGTTTTTAATCAAGAGGAATATATGAGATCGTTATCCAGAGCTGTATCTCACTCCGTCCCAAAGCCAGTTGCCCTAGTTATTTCGTTTCCGTCCAATCCCACAGCTCAATTATGTGATTTAGACTTTTACAAAGAACTGGTTGCATTTGCAAAAAAGCATTCTCTCTGGCTATTATCAGATCTTGCTTATGCTGAGATATATTTCAACGGCACACCTCCACCTTCAATCCTACAAGTACATGGCGCAAAAGACGTGGCAGTCGAGTTTACGTCACTCTCAAAAACGTTTTCTATGCCCGGTTGGCGAATAGGTTTCGCTGTTGGAAATCAAAGGCTAATTGATGCATTAACGCGAATAAAGTCTTACCTTGACTATGGCGCTTTCACTCCAATTCAAGTCGCAGCAGCAACAGCTCTAAATGGAAAAACTGATTGCATTGATCAAATTAGAAATATTTACCGAAACCGTCGCGATACATTGATAGATTCGATGAAACGGGTTGGTTGGACGATTCCATCTCCACCGGCTACAATGTTTGCCTGGGCTCCATTGCCTGCCAAGTTTAAAGAAATCGGCTCTATGGCATTTTCAAAAATACTTCTCCAAGAAGCATCAGTTGCAGTTGCACCAGGAATAGGATTCGGTGAGTATGGTGAAGGATATGTGCGGTTAGGTCTCGTTGAAAATGAGCATAGAATTAGACAAGCTAGTAGAAACCTCAAACGAATAATTGTAAATGCAGATGAGCTTATACTTAAATACAACGAAATTTTCCCACCAGCACAATAGGATCAAAAAATGAATTATAAACCATTAAATATTGCCGTTGCTGGCTTGGGTACAGTCGGTGTCGGTGTTTTAAAAATTTTGAAAGAAAACCAATCTATCATCTCAAATAAGACTAATCGGTTATTACAAGTTAAAGCAGTTAGCGCCCGAGATAGACACAAAACTAGAGACATAGATTTGGATAAAATAGAGTGGGTCGAAAACCCAACGACCTTGGCAGAAGCTGAAAACATTGATGTAATTGTAGAAGTAATCGGCGGAGCAACCGATCCATCAAAAAGTTTAGTCGAAACTGCACTAAAAAATGGAAAGCATGTTGTTACTGCGAATAAAGCCCTCTTAGCAGAACATGGGCACTCGTTAGCCATAACAGCAGAGGAAAATAACGTGGCTTTACGTTTTGAAGCAGCCGTGGCAGGCGGTATTCCAATAATAAAAACACTAACTGAGGGATTGTCGTCAAATTCAATTCATCGAATTGCAGGCGTAATGAATGGTACATGCAATTACATTCTAACGCGCATGGAAGAATCAGGATTGTCCTATAAGAAAATATTTAGCGAAGCAACTCGCCTTGGATTCGTTGAAGCAGACCCAAAACTTGATGTTGGCGGAATAGATGCCGCTCAAAAATTAGCCATTTTATCTTCAATTAGTTTCCAAAGCCAAATTGACTTTAAAAGTATTCAAATTGAGGGAATCGAAAAAATTTCATTACTTGACATAGAAAATGCAAAATCTTTGGGATATCGAATTAAACTTATTGGGATGTCACAACTAACCGAGCATGGGATATATCAAGAAGTTCAACCCTGCCTAGTCCCTGACTCAAGCGCAATGTCGAAACTTGAAGGAGGCACAAATATGATAATAATTGATAGCGATTTTACGGGACGAACATATTTAAGCGGACCAGGGGCAGGCCAAGGTCCGACAGCATCCGCGATAGTTTCTGATTTAATTGATGTTGTAAGCGGTAAAATATCCCCTGTTTTTGGTATTGCTGCGAAAGCCCTCACAAAAGTAAAAAAAGGGGTTAGAGGAATTGACCGTTGCTATTACCTTAGACTTTCTCTTGTAGACAAACCTGGCGCCTTAGCTAAAGTAGCAGCAGTCCTAGGTAATAATCAAATATCCATTGACCGGATGAGACAAAAAGCGCACGATGGAATAATTGCACCAATTTTGATCGTTACCCATGAAACTAATTTGGCGAATGTTAAAAAAGCGCTGACTGAAATAAATGTGTTAGACGTCTGCCTCAAACCCCCAGTAAGCATAAAAATTGAAGAAATATAATGGTTTATTGAGAGATGGAAACAAAAATAGAGTTTAATGATCGGTTACTCTCGCTTGGTCTTGCGAGAGTATCAGAAGCTGCCGCAATAGAAGCGGCTAAATTTATTGGTTCGGGGAATGAAAAAAAAGCTGATCAAGGTGCAGTTGATGCTATGCGCGCTCAACTTAACCTACTGGACATAAATGGAGTAGTAGTGATTGGTGAAGGCGAAAGAGATGAGGCCCCAATGCTATATATCGGTGAGAAAGTTGGTACTGGGTCTGGTCCCGGGGCAGATATTGCTTTGGATCCTTTAGAAGGCACAACCCTTACTGCCAAAGATATGCCGGATGCATTATCCGTGATAGCGATGGGACCAAGAGGTTCTATGCTTCACGCACCGGACGTATATATGGATAAATTAGCAATTGGGCCAGGTTTTGAACCAGATGTTGTGCATCTCGACATGTCACCAACCGAACGAGTAAAAGCGCTCGCGAAAGCAAAAAAATGTAATGTAAAAGATATAACGGTATGCGTACTGGAAAGACCAAGACACAATGAGCTAATTGGTGAACTTAGACAAGCTGGAGCTAGAATTAGATTAATAACCGATGGCGACGTAGCGGGTATTATTCATTGTTCAGAAACTGAAATAACCGGTGTAGATATGTTGATGGGTTTAGGTGGAGCACCTGAGGGAGTTTTGGCTGCATCAGCCCTAAAGTGCCTCGGTGGTCAAATTCAAGGCCGTCTTATTTTTAGAACTAATGACGAAAAAAAGCGCGCTGAAAAAGCAGGAATAAAGGACCTCAACCAAATATATAATCTCAATGATATGGTAACTGAAGAGGTTATTTTTGCAGCAAGCGGTGTAACTAGCGGTTCAATGCTGAAAGGCGTTAGAGTGGTTGGAAACATGCTTGAAACAGAAACAATTCTTATGCGGTCTAAAACTGGATCAATAAGAAGATTAACTCATAGACAAAAAATAAAATAATTCCAGATGTCTTCCATATTTTTAGATGTAGAAAAATCACTATCAAATCGACAATGGATTGGACCATCTATAGAAAATGAGCGTCTAGCATCTGGCCTAGTACAAAAACACAATATCTCTCAACTAACGGCATTGTTGCTTGCTAAACGTGGAATACTCTCAAATGACATAACATCATTTTTGTCACCAAAAATTAAAAATCTGATGCCTGATCCATACATTCTCAAGGATATGCGAAAAGGATCAGAGCGCTTTTTGGATGCAATAAAAAACAATGAAAAAATTTGTATTTTTGCTGATTACGATGTGGATGGAACTGCATCGGCCTCAATATTATTTTTATGGCTTGAGCATTTTAAAATTCTGCCTCAAATATATATACCAGATAGAATCAACGAAGGATACGGACCAAATTTACCTGCGATAGACAAGTTATCAAAAAATAACAAACTAATTATCTGCGTTGACTGCGGAACTGTTGCTCATGACGCAATTCAGCTTGCTAATAAAAATGGTGCGGACGTTATCATAATTGATCATCATATAGCAGATGAAGTACTTCCTCCCGCCCTAGCAATAATAAATCCAAAAAGACAAGATGAAACCAGCAAGTTGGATTATTTATGCGCAGCAGGAGTCGTATTCCTCTTTTTGGTCTCAGTAACTAGATTACTGAGGAAACGTGATACTAATACGCCAGAAATCATGAATTTTCTTGACCTAGTTGGTTTAGCAACGGTTGCTGACGTTGTACCATTAGTACAATTAAACCGTGCTTTTGTAACCCAAGGACTCAAAATCTTGGCAAAACGCTGTCGTCCAGGTCTTGTTGCTCTCATCGACGAGGCCAACATTAGAACGCAGCCAACAAGTTACCATTTAGGTTTCTTGTTGGCACCACGAATAAATGCAGCTGGTCGACTAGCCGATGCAACTATGGCAGTTGATCTTTTTACCACAAGTTCAGATATTAAAGCTCTTGAAATTGCGCGCGAATTGAATGAATTCAATCTTCAACGTCGAATTTTTGAAAATGAAGTCTACAATGAAGCATTGGCCCAAATAGAACTACAACAAAAAAAAGGAAACGATAGTGTGATCTGGGTTGTAAGACCCCACTGGCACCCCGGGGTGATTGGGATTGTTGCATCTAAACTAACAGAAAAATTTAATGTTCCTTCTTTTGTTTTTTGTGTAAATGACAAGGGGCTTGCAATTGGCTCAGCTCGCTCAGTGCCAGGGGTCGACATTGGTAGTGAGGTCAAAAAACTCCTTGAGGCAGGCCTTATCGAAGCCGGGGGCGGTCATAGTATGGCAGCCGGAATTAAATCGACACAAACCCAGCTAGAACCAGCTATGGAAACGCTAAAAGCGAGTTTAAAACATTCTCGACCCAAAGAAGTTCTAACTAGATTAGAGATTGATAGCCTAATTAGTATTGCAGGGGCAAATATCGAAATAGTTGAAGAAATAAATTCAATCGGACCTTTTGGAGCGGATAATCCATCCCCTCTAATTGCAATAGCTAATTGTCAGATCAAGTTTACTAAAATTTTAACTAACAAGCATATTAAATTTTTATGTATCGACACTTCGGGTAAAAAACTAGAATCAATATATTTTAACGGTGTTGAAACAAATGCTGGACAAAAGTTACTTAAGAATGTTGGTGAAACCTTTCATTTGTGTGGCAAATTAGAAATTAATGATTGGGGCGGTTATCGCCGAGTAATTTTGCAGATCAAAGATGTTGCTTTAGTTTAAATTTGATGGAATTAAAGGTTGCGCCCATACCTAACTGACAGTAAAAGGAGGTGTGAAATACAGTTTGCGCCCTTCGTCTATCGGTTAGGACGCCAGGTTTTCATCCTGGAAAGAGGAGTTCGATTCTCCTAGGGCGTACCACTAAAACTCAATATAAACATTGAATTACGGTAAAATAATGTCTCCTCTCACGTTTATGTATCAGCTGTAATAACATTTCACATAACAGAGACAGATTGCTTCATGAACTCAAGATAATACTTCCTATAAACTCTTTGAGTGATAACAACTAACCAGTGTCTTAAGTATTGTGGCTTTGTTTGATTGAAACGAGATGGTTGCGATTTTCATCGCACTTATGTTATAGGTTATGTGAAACACAGCTTTGCCGACTCAAGAGCCATTACTTAATTTTTCTTCTTTAGAAGCTCTATTCTATTTTTGTCAATATGATAAGTTAGTATTAATCTAGACGGTAAGTAGTGGGACTCGATACCAGAACCTCTAACTAACGACATACGAACCTCATGAGTTCGTATCCTTCTACTTTCGAATCCATTGTACCTTTACCAGACATACAGTGTGAACACCGAAGTACTATACTTGAATTATTTAAACACCTTTTAAATAAAATCACTACGTGAAATATATATGCACTCATCAGTATTTTTATCTCTTCCCAGAATAAATTCAGTCGCTAATTGATAAAACTCTTGATAGTTTTCGATTCCAAGAGCTTTGCTCCACCCAGGGGTTACATTCAATTCCAAAAAAAATAGCCTGTTGTCTTCTTTTTGTGGAAGAAAATCTAAACCCCCAAAGATATACGAATTTTCAAGTTCGTCGTGGTACCCACTATTGGCAATCGTGAGCAACTTGGTAAATATTAAAGGAATGATTTCTGCCAGTTGTCGTAAGTAATGCTCTGTATCAAATTCTTCAGGGTGCGTTTTGTGAAAGAAACTGAGTGTGCTATCTTCGTGAAACTGCCTATTGGTTATATAATACTTAATGTCTGCGTTATTACTGTTCTGTTCAACAAAAATATTGGGATTTATCTGATACAAAAGACTTTTGTAAATCATTATTTCACAATCTCGTCTGACGCAAACTAAAACTCTAATATCGAACTTTCTTTTGTAGTAAAGTAACGAATTTATTACTGGTTGCACAATATGGTTAAGGGGAATTATCGGAGGAACGTTTTCATAGGTTAATAATTTTATGCCTTTACCATTATCATGATTAGAATTTTTTAAAAAAAACATCGAGTCTGTTTCGGCACTAGAAAACTTTTCTCTTGAAAAAAAAGTTTCTGGAAAAAAATACTGCCCTGACAAATGTTTTAGTGTCTCTTTTCCATGGATATCTCGACTCTGAAGGTGATAAATATATTTACTGGAAAATTCCTTATTCGCAGTGACGTAATTTCCAGGTAAAGGCTTTCCATTGCGACAAAATATTGCCGTAAGATAATCAAAAAGCATTTTATAACAAAAAATTATATCCATCATTATCAATCTTAGTTAATTAAAACACCAATAACAAAACAAATCGAATGATTGCTTAAATCTATGTATGTGGTAACATTTAGCAAAATCCCAATCAAATTTCAAAAATATCACCTATTAACTTAGCAAATGCAAAGGCTTTGAAATAAGAGTAAAAGACAATGCCAAGTTAAGAAAAATTGCATCGAGTCAAAAAGATGCGTTAAAGATGGGGTGGTTATCACATTTCATGATCAATCAGACACTTAAAACATTTACCAAATTTTAATGGTACGAACTTTACCCGTCAATTCAATGGTTGGAATGCCTCTGTTTCCAGATTTGAATTTTTCCAACCTTTTATTCCGGCTTCGACGTTATATAACAATTGAAAATTTTTAGTATTTGAAAGATACTCAGCTAATATACGGGATCGCCGTCCGCTTCTACAAATAATTATAAGTTTATCATCTTGGCTAACTACCGATCGTACAGCCATAAGCCAATTTCCTATATTATATTTACCGTTCGAATCAAAAAAGGTAATCAAGTGACTTTTTGGCAAGATTCCTGTCTCCTTCCATTCAAACTCTTCCCTAATATCCACTATTGGTATACCCTCAACCATCAATAAAGTCAGTTTCTGATTATCGATATTTTCGACCTCAGCAGACACATTATCTGCTAAAAAAATACAAAATAAAACTGCATATACAGCAATCATACAAAAAACCTGCCTATAAATATTGAAATAAAACATTAACCTAAACTACCCATTTTTACTGCAGTATCAATCATCCTATTAGAAAAACCCCACTCATTATCGTACCAAGATAAAACTCGCGCCATTCCACTAGGCAAGACTTTTGTCTCTTGAGAAGCAACCGTGGACGAGGCAGGCCAGTGATTAAAATCAATTGATACCAGAGACCGGGTTTCAAAGGTTAGAATACCTCTTAAATACCCGTCTGCTGCCTTTTTTATTGCCTCATTAATACCATCGACACTAACGTCACTCTCTGTTAGGAATTTCAAATCAACGCAGGAAACATTGGGAGTTGGTACTCGTATTGCTGAACCATCTAATTTTCCTTCCAGCTCCGGCAAAACAAGTGATACCGCTTTTGCTGCGCCAGTCGAAGTTGGTATCATACTTAATGAGGCCGCGCGCCCTCGGTACAGGTCCTTATGCATAGTATCAAGAGACGGTTGATCCCCCGTAAAGCTGTGAACGGTCGTCATATAACCTGTTTTTATTCCAAATGACTCATGTAACACCTTTGCAACCGGAGCGAGGCAATTAGTAGTGCACGAGGCATTTGAAACCACTCGGTCATCACCGGTTAAACACGTATGATTGACACCGTATACTATCGTTTTGTCGGCTCCAGCCGAAGGTGCGGATACTAAAACCCGCTTTGACCCGTTTTTCAGATGCATTGCAGCTTTAGTACGGTCGGTAAAAAAACCAGTGCACTCAAGGGCTACATCGACATCTGACCAATCAAGAAAAGAAGGGTCACTCTCTGCACTAACTCGAATGTATCCCCTACCGACGTTTATACCACCACTCTCGATTTTTACATCAGCAGGTAACCGCCCATGAATGCTGTCAAATTGTAAAAGATGCGCGTTAGTATCGACTGGTCCCAAATCATTTATTGCAACTACTTCAACATCATTACGATCTGCTTCGATTATTCCCCTAAGGATATTTCTGCCTATTCGCCCAAAACCATTAATTGCAACTTTTACCACCATATTTTTACCTCTTCTTAGGTTTGTTTTATATTTAAATGCACGAACTATAACTTATCCCGCATAGAGTACCATAACATACCAAGCGCCATCAACGGCCATCTAAAAATTGATCCTCCCGGAAACTTTTGCGTCGGCAATTCAGATAAATTATCAAACTTCTCTGACTGACCTCGAATAGCATCGCAAATAATTCTTCCAGCCATGGTAGCCATTGCTACTCCTTGACCTGAATAGCCTGAAGCGGAATAAATATTAGGGCTAACCCTTCTAAAATCTGGTAACCGATTCATCGTAACAGCAAGGGTTCCGCCCCAACTGTAAGCTATTTTTACGTTACTTAGTTGCGGGAAAATATCTATCATCGCAGTCCTGACCTTTTTACTCATGTTTTTAGGAAAGGTATACTGGTAGTTTTCACCACCGCCAAATAGGAGCCTATAATCAGGAGTAACCTTATAATAGTTAACAATGAATTTATTATCCGCCACTGCAAAATTATTACTTATTAACTCTTTTGATTTTTTTTCCCCTAGTGGTTCAGTAACGTTAATAAAATTATTTATCGGCATAACATGGGCTGCAACATCAGTGTCTAAATTGCCAAGGTAGCCATTACATCCCAAAACAAGAAATTTTGCCGTTACTAACTTTTTTTTAACTGTTTCAATTTGAACAATAGTGCCTTTTTTTATGCCTCTTACCCTACTACCCTCAAAAATTTTTACGCCACAATTTTGTGCAGCCTTTGCAAGACCAAGACCAAATTTTAAAGGGTTGAGATGTCCAGCTCCCATATCAAGCGAGCCTCCAACATATTTTTCTGTTCCCAACAGTGAACCAATTGCCACTTTATCAAGAAATTTTATCTCATCATAATGGTGTTCCTCATTCAACTGCTCTATCTCATCTAGAGTCGACCTCAATAGTTTAGGTCGTAGCTCAGCATGAATAAGTCCTGGAAAATAATCACAGCTAATATTGTGTTTTATAATTCTTTCTCTGACCTCTTGTTTAGCAGCTTCACCGATACTCCAGAGAATTTTTGTTTTTTCCAAACCAAAACTTTTCTTTAAATCACTAACGCTCCAACGTTGTCCGCTACATACCTGACCGCCATTGCGACCAGAAGCGCCAAATGCAACTCGATGTGCTTCTAACAAAACTACTTCATAGCCCGCTTCAGCTAAAGACAATGCTGTTGACAAACCTGTGTACCCACCCCCGACCACACAGACATCACATCTTATATTTTCATTAAGAGAGGGGAAACGGTTCAAAAAGTTTACAGTATCTGCGTAGTAGCTCTTTGGGTATTCTCCAAGTTTATCATTTTGAGTAAGAATGTCCATTAGACGTTAAGCAATAAGTGCTCCCTTTCCCACGGACTGATAACTTCTAGGAAGGCTTCTGCCTCATACATTTTAACAGCCTTATAAACCTTACAAAAATTTTTACCCAGTACTTTTTCTAATTCAGGTGCATCGTCAAAAAGTTCCAAACCTTCTAATAACCCTCTCGGTAGGGCTCGTGGGAGCGAATAAGCCTCTCCCTTAACTTCTTTTCTAGGTTCCAATTCTTGTTTCAAGCCTAGATAACCACAAGCTAGCGAGGCTGCGATGGCCAAATAGGGATTACTATCCATACCAACAACGCGATTTTCGATCCTAATTGAGTCTGGATCTGATAATGGGACCCTAAGACCGGTTGTTCGATTATCCGTACCCCACTCTAAATTTATGGGTGCCGACCCCATAGCCATGTATCGACGGTAAGAGTTAACATAGGGGGCCATCAGACTTATTGCTTTCGGCAAAAAATGTTGCTGTCCCCCTAAAAAATTAAAGAATAAAGGCGTAGCTTGACCATCTTCACCAGAAAAAATATTCCTACCTGATTTAATATCTCTTACAGATTGATGGATATGCATTGCACTTCCTGGTTCATCTTGCATTGGCTTTGCCATAAAAGTGGCAAAACAGCTTTGCCTAAGTGCGGCCTCCCTGATTAGTCGTTTAAAGTAAAAAACTTGATCGGCTAACTTAACTGGATCACCATGAACAAGATTAATTTCAATCTGTCCAGCACCGCCTTCCTGATTAATTGTATCTATATCAAAACCTTGAGCTTCAGCAAAATCATAAATATCATCGATTACAGGTCCATATTCATCAACAGCAGTCATACTATAGGCTTGTCTCGAAGCAACTCGTCGTCCGGTCCTACCCATAGTTGGTTCAACCGGCATATTTGGATCCAAATTTGGTTTTGTTAAATAAAACTCTATCTCCGGTGCAACCAGCGGCTCCCACCCTTTATCATTGTATAAATCGACGACTTTTTTGAGAACATTCCGCGGTACTAAATCAATTGGTCTTCCCGCAAGATCCTGTGCGTCATGAATGACTTGCACTGTAACATCATTGGACCAAGGAGAGCACACTGCAGTTGAAAAATCTGGGATTAAAACCATATCATTTTCAGTCCATTGGTCCCTAATTTTCATATCAACATAATCACCAGAAATAGTCTGATAAAAAACCGATAAAGGCATAAACATCCGTTCTTGCCTGGAAAACTTATTTGAAGTCATAGCTTTACCTCGTGACACGCCTGCCAAATCAGATAAAATGCACTCAACTTCTTCTATTTTTCGACCATCTAACCATTCTTGAAATGAGTCAGGAAGAAACTTCAAATATCCATCTTGCATTATTAAATTCTCCCCACCTCATTGGTTCGCGCACCCGCTTTTTGTCCAAGAACGCATAACCAATCATGTGCGACATTAGCGGCTGCCAGAGCAGAAATTTCTGCATGATCATAAGGAGGTGAAACCTCTACAACGTCCATTCCTATCAAATTTGTACTTACTAAACTTCTTATCATTTCAAGAGCTTGCCACGTAGCTAATCCTCCAACAACTGGCGTACCAGTACCGGGAGCAAACGCTGGATCCAAACCATCTATATCAAATGATAAATATAACGGCGAATCCTTTACGCGGTCGAGAATGACATCAATCGCTGCATTTATACCATTTCGATGGATCCACGGCGCTGTAAGTATGTCAAAGCCAAAATCAGTATCGTTAAAAGTTCTCAACCCAATCTGAATTGATTTTTCCACATCAATCAACCCCTCAGTAGCCGCTCGTGAAAACATTGTGCCATGATCTATTCTTAAACCATCGTCTGGCCAAGTATCGCAATGCGCATCAAACTGTAATAGCGCAATAGGTCCAAACTTTTTTGCGTGGGCCTTAAGTAAAGGATAAGATATAAAATGATCGCCCCCAAAAGTTAACATTTTGCAGTTACTATTCAAAATTCGCTCTGCGTGCAAAAAAATTGTTTCAGTCACACTTGCTATGTTGTGTGGATCTAAAACACAATCGCCCCAGTCAATAATATTGAGACTAGATGCCAAATCAAAACCGAACGGAAACGATTTTAATTCTGCAAGTTGCGTTGAAGCTTCTCGTATTGACCGAGGGCCAAACCGACAACCAGGTCTGTTCGTCACGGCGGAGTCAAAAGGCACTCCAGATACTACGACGTCCACATTTGACAAGTCTCTTGAATACCTGCGTCGCAAAAAACTCAACGCTCCACCATACGTCATTTCTGGTAGCATTTGAGAATTGCTATCCGCTGTGAACGCTTGATCACCTTTTTTTACCATCAAGTAGTTCCCATAATTTGAGAAGCAAACACGTTTCAATTACTTCGCGACAACTTTTTAGACATCTTACGCATGGTTGTGTTTTACATAAAAATAATGTCAAATACAAACTTAATAAACGAAAGACAGCAGAATGACAAAAGGCATCATCAACCAAAGTAACTCTCACGACAATGGTATTGATACATCAAAGCTACAGGAATGGGACATAAAACATTTCATGCACCCATGGGCAGAAGTTTCGAAAACTAAACCTGACTTTGGAATTATAAAAGAAGGCAAAGGCATTTATCTATATGATAGAACTGGAAAGAAATATATTGATGGACCAGGTGGAATGTGGTGTGTCAATGTTGGTTACGGACGCGCAGAAATTGCCGATGCTGTCTCAAATCAACTTCTAAAACTACCTTATACGAGTCCCTGGACTTCTACAACTGAGCCAACTGCAATTCTTGCAAAAAGAATTGCAGAAAAAACGCCTCATGATCTAAATAATGTTTTCTTCTCAACCTGTGGTTCAACCGCTATTGATACAGCGATAAGATTCGTTCATTTTTTCAATAATATCTTTGAAAGAAAAAATAAAAAAATTATTATTGCTCGAGAAAAAGGTTATCATGGCTCTACGTATCTCTCCGCAAGTGTCTCTGGCAAGGAACGCGATAAACGCGATCTTGATACAGAGAACAACTTTGTCAAATTTATACCTGATATAAACCCATATAATCGACCACCTAATATGAGTTTAGAGAAATGGTGTGACGAAAAAACTGATGAGTTGGAAAATTCTATAATTGAAGCGGGGCCAGAAAATGTAGCAGCCTTTATAGCAGAGCCAATTCTTGCATCAGGCGGGGTAATAATTCCGCCTAACGGATATCATAAAAAAACATTAGACATTTGCCGAAAACACGATGTGCTTTATATCTCAGACGAAGTTGTTACAGGCTTTGGCCGTCTTGGTCATTGGTTTTCGTCAGAAAAGGTATTTGGCATACAACCGGATATAATCACATGCGCCAAAGGTTTAACCTCTGGCTACATACCAATGGGAGCCACAATTATATCGGAAAAATTGATGCTAAGTTTGGCTGATAAATGCGAAGAGTCAACTCTTTTTAGTCA
>MDTB01203812.1_pt1 | contig 14809 bp, 21 predicted proteins | sample 811161 | NCBI WGS metagenome assembly MDTB01 (sample SAMN05326650, study PRJNA326480) | marine metagenome | isolation source: seawater | place: Mediterranean Sea | collected 2009
TATAAAAATAAGGCCTATACATTAAATGGATTACATAAATATAATTTTGAAAAGGATTCCGTCTTAGACCTATTACAGTCAGATGATTATACAGCCGACTTTACGCAATATAAAAAAATAGAACCCGTTCATTTTTCAGATACCATATACCATTACATGGATTATGCTTCACTCTTCTTTATATTAGAAAATAAGAAGGTGAAAAAACCAGCCAAGACAAAAAAAGATACTACTTCATCCAATAAGAATAAAACACAGAAATCACAAGACTAAGTTCCATAGACCAGTTTATTGAGAAATTCCATATGTTTGGTTGTTATTTTATGTTTAGGGAAATGTGTCATACTCTGTCCTCGTTTCATATGTCCTTTACCATAAAATAATAGGCGTTCTATATTTGTCTCCAAATAGAGTCTATCCTTTTCAGATAACTCATCCTTTATAATGGTGATTCTATGTTTCCCTTTATAAGTATATCTATTTAAATAAGGATTTGAATACACATTTTCTTTGTAGGATACATGATTATGAATAACACCTATACCCATTACCGTATTAGTAGTATTATTCATTTCCAAAACGAAATAAGGTTTGTCATATAGGTTTCTGTCACTAATACGATTTTTTAGATTATAGATACATCCAGTATATTGATTTGTCTCTATCCATCTCACCATTTCTGTATATGTATCGTCCGTGAAACGTGTTGTTAATATACCATGTTCCATGCATATAAATACACTATATTATTCTTCAATTTTCTTCAAGTAAACGTTTATAGCTTTTATATATAAAAAGGAAGCGTTTATTCTTACCTATCAAATGAGTCCCTTTCTTATAAAGGAGTGCCTTACTTCTTTTTTGTTGATTTATATAGTCTATTATCTTTTCGTGTTCCTTTATAAGTTCCAGCAACAGGTCTTCTATCTTATATACATCGGTTTCTTTTTTAGTGAGGCTATCATATTTATGTAATATATCGATAGATACTCTGTATAAAACATCCATAAATTGTTTATGTTGAACTTCATTTCTTAATTTAATGCGATGCTTATTTATCTTTTGTCTCCATTCCGTTTCCGTAATAGCATCTATTATATAGTCTATCCTGAAAGGTTTATAGGTATCTGGTTGAATGGGTTGTATGATAGTATTTAATTCATTTGTGAAACGAATAATTTCAGTTATAGAATTCAACGGATATATTAAATGATTTGCATAACATAGTTGTCTAAAACAATGTCTAAAATGTGGTATATCACCACCTTGTACTTCAGTCGGAACATGTCCGGTTTTATTCATCCATTCAAAATAATGAGGGTTATGTATGGGTCCTATCACGCGTTTCCCCGTTTTCCAACTAAAGGCCGTATTGCATTCAGTACACCACATTTGGTCACATCCCTCTATTTTATGAATGCGTTCGCTACAATTTGGACAAGGTTTCGTATCCTTTTTTATAAAAGAAGCAGAGGCTATATCATCTGGATTACATATATGTTCTTCTTCGGATAAAGGTAATAAACATTTAGAACATGTATATAAATCACACAAATTACATTTATAACCTATAGATAAATATCCTTTACATTTGTTTTGTTGACATGTCATAATAAATTTATATTTCGGTTTGGTTGGAGTCGTCATCTGTAATATGGATAATGGTTCCACTAATTTCTGTTTAATTATTTTGATTGATTCATTTACGTGATTTAATTTAGTACTATATGGTTCATATGGATGTTTTTCATAAAATATACTTTCGGCAATAAGGTTATTTTTTTCGGTGGTCAATTGATCCACCAGTATCTGTGCGTTTTGTTTTAGTTTATATTGTCTAGCCTCATCAATAGTGGATGGTATTAGACTGCGTTCCAATTGCATCACGATATTAGTCATTTTAGATTGATATTCCGTATTAAAATAATAGTAACTGATTTCGTTCATGATAACGTAATCATCGTATTCATATTTACAGGACATACAATGGGGTGTATTTAGATTGGATTCTATATAGGATTTTATACATTTACTACAGCATTCGAACTTACAATTTTCACGAGGACATATAAATTTATTTCTTACCGTTTTTGTATATGTTTCACAACAAATAATACATGTCATAATTATAATTATATTTTATATTTATATTATAATGGCAAAGAAATCTTTCATGGCGAAGATACCAAAAATGTTAAACTATTTAAAGTCACAGGAATTACTGATATTACTTCTAGTGTTAATTATATTATTTCTGGTTAGGAAAATATGTGTCGGAGGTGAGGGATTTACCGACGATGAACTGACCAATCAGGTAAAAGATGGGAAACATTTGGTTCTATTTTACGCTGACTGGTGTGGATACTGTAAAAAAATAAAACCCATGTGGAATAAAACGGCCGAAGAGAGGAAAGTGGACGGCAAAAAAGATATGCATAAGGTGAATGTGGGAGACAAAACACCTGAACAGCAGGCTCTTATGAAAAAATATAATATAAATGGCTTCCCTACTATAGTCATGTTCGAAAATGGGAAGGTAAAGGGTGTTATGAATGAACGCACTAAGGAGGCTTTTCTGTCTTATTTAGATAAGAATTGAATGTGTATTATGGGTGGTAGATAAACTTTTATAGGAGTAATATATAACTCTAAAACTGTAATAGTTATTCCTAATAACTATATAATCCCCTTGTCTAAGGGTCATTGCTCTTTTCATCTTGATTTGGTTCACATACCTAATGATTTCAAAATATTCGTCCTCCATATGTTGAATAATTTCCTCATAGTTGGTGCATTGTTCTGTCAGCGATTCACCTCGTCTTAAAATATCCAGAGTTACTTGAAATAACATCGCCATTAATTGTCTATGATGTTCTTGTTTGTCTTTGGTTTGTATTCTTTTTGCTAAACTACTTTTCCATGTTTCTTCGTCGATCTGTTTAAGAATATATTTTATACGCAGGTCTTTGTGTTCATCTCTATCCATTTGTCTCGGCATTTCCATGTTATAGATATGAGCTGTAAATTGTGTCAAGCCCGCTAGAATATGGCGACCTTTATTTAAAGTTCTATTTGAACGTAATACAGTAAAGGCTGGAATACCACCACACGGAATATCACCATGTGTTCGTTGGACAGTTCCTCGTTGTTGTAACCATTCGAAATAATGAGGATTATGAATATGTCCATTTATAATAGTACCATTCTTCCAACTAAAGGGTGTATTGCATTCAGTACACCACATTTGGTCACATCCTTCTATTTTGGATATACGCTGACTACATTTAGGACAGGGTTTTGTATTGGATTTAATTAAATTAGCCGAGGCAACCGCATCTTCATCACATGTATGTTCTTCACCTTTAGTTAGGGGTTCAATACATTGGGGACAGGTATGTTTATCACATAATTCACATTTATAACCAGATGATAAATATCCATTACATTCCTTTTGTTGACATTTCATAATAAATTTTTTCTTACTCGGGTCTTTCTGATTTTTTAGATCATCTATATACATTTTTTTTTGATTGATTCGAATCACTATATCATGTAACTCATCATTTAATTCTTTCAGCTTAACATGTTCTTTTTGTATTTGTAAAGTACGTTTGGCGTCTTCAATAGTAGAAGGTATCAGACTCTTTTCCAATTCATATAACACATTTATTTTTTTATTCTTGTATTCTTTATTATAATATATTTTGGTTAGATAGGGAATAATATATTCATCTTCATATTCAAAACGACATGACATACAATGTGGATTAGATAACTGTTGTTCGATATATGTTTTAACACATTCACGACACGCTTCAAATGCACAATTTGTTCGGGGGCAGGTAATTTTCATATGGTCTCGTTTAGTGTATTTTTCGCAACATACATTACACGTCATACTATAAATATATCTATTTATTTAATCAATTTTTAAAAATTGATAAGATTTATAGCATCTGTTTAGACACCATGGTTACCGTAACAGAAGAACTCGTTCGTCAAATTATGACATCTGATATGTCGAACATAAAAAATAAAATGAAATACATATTGGAATCATGTGGATTGGGTCATTATTATGAATTGTTTGAAGAAGAGGAAATCGATTTAGAAGTATTAAAAATGTTAGAAGAAGGTCATTATAATGAATTATCTATTGATCCTAGAGATAGGGAAATTATTCAATGGATTAATTCTTGAATTTCAGTCATATAAGGAGTCAAATTAGGTACCACTAGTTTATTATAATCAATCATTAGTTCCTCGTTACCCCAATGACGCGGTTGGAGTGCATTCACGCGGATGGGATATGGCCAATGAGAGGTCATCCGTTTTGTATAGAAATAGAGTTGTCTTTTTGTTTTCTGTGCCGTAGAATTTTCTTTAACGTTTTTGGGTAGCATACATACATATTGGACGATTCTTTCTTCTGGTGTCTCCCCATATTGGTTCTGATGAAATAATCGTGAATCCCATAACACCATACTACCTGCCGTTACTGGTAATACTTTTTTATATGGCAATAGTTTATCTTCGTCTTCTTTTGGAATACGTTGCCAATTGGAAGAGTCTTTTTCACGACCCAGTTGACTAAAATAGTCATGATGCATCAAATGGGTTTTATCCCAAACCACTAACGAACGTTCTATATTATCTGTTAGACTTACAAATCCTTGATAACATTTAAGTTCATTATATTTAGGTGATTGGTCACTGTGACACCAGAAATCATCAGTACCTTGAATATCTTTACTAATATAACAACTACCATCAAATGAAACGGTTAGTTCATCTGTTTCCCAAATATCAGCAAATACTTTTTTTACAGCAGGTCTAGTTCGAATAAACCACGCGAATTCTTGATGCCCTGCTTGATTATATTTATAAATACCGTGTGGGTCACATTGTTTATGAATCAAATCATGATTTGGAACCGTATCCTTCCAGGTATAGAACATCTCTTTAGCTTGTTCCACTTCTTCCGAAGTAAGCACGTCAGGGACAATGGTGTAACCGTTTTCTTTAAGTTCTTGGTTCATTATAATATAGGTGTAGTCATAATTTTTTATCAATTTTATATATAATGACGACACGTAAGGCCCCAGAGAATTCTGTAAAGAAATATGCTTTAGGTACAATAAAAAAGGGGTTTAAATGGTAATATGTGCGTTATTAAACAAATAAAAATAAGGTGAAGAGATGGTAAAAAAAGAAAATACTTTAAAAAGGAATTAACTAAAATAGGAGTAGATGTTCATATTGTTAAAAATAAATTAATAAATGGATATTATTTACAGGATTATCCATGGAATGTGATTCATGATAAATACGAAAAAAAATCACAGGAAATGTTAGACCACCATTCATAATCATCGTATATGAAGATAACATAATAAAATAAATGGTAATATAAAAAAAAATTAATAAAAATAAATATTCATGGAACGGTAAAGTAACTAGTGCAATGATTATAAAAAAATGAATATATAATGTTACAGAAGATTAAAAATCATTACACCTATCTTAAAGGTGAGCATCTATATAAACAATTAGGAACTATGCTAAGAGGAGACATAATAGCCGACACCTTTTATTATTTTAAGGAGGCCGCTTCTAATGGACATACCAAATCTAAAGTAAGGGTGTATCAGTTGTATGAAATGTGTGGAACAACTGGTACTATATGTGGTATAACTAGAGATATTTCTATAGAATGGCTCGAACAAGCATCTGATGAAGGAGACAAGCAAGCCCACTATTTGCTGGGTAAATGGCATATGGACGAATATAGATATGATACGGCATATGAGTTATTTGAACGGTCAGGTACAACTAAATCCTATGTGAAACAGGGATATATTTTATATTATATAAAAAAGAGTAGAGAACAGGCATTTGAAAAATATATACAGGCTGAACAAATGGGATGGCATGATAAGAATGGTATTATGAAAAGGATGTTCTCTGATAAATATAATTGGCAAAATGATTAAGTATTTTAATTCATCACCATATTATTTTTATTTAACTTATATATTAACAAAACAGACTAAACACCTCATACATCGTGTCATATTCTTCCTCATTCAGTTCCATTTTAGGAACCTGCTGATAGTCATAAGACAACATAGCCTCCTCATCTCGTAAATTTGGTAGTAATTTTTTTAACGAAGGAATAATTTTATCCTCTAATTTATAATCATCCATGTTTTCACCCGTCTTTTTCATTACCGATTTTTTAATTAGATTTACTAAAATAACGTAGTTTAAGGTCTGTTTTAACTTTTCGTCATCTTCTTCCACTTTCATTATTTTACTTAATTTATTTACCCTTTTACATTTGGTAATATACTTTTTTACTTCCTTAAATAAATACGAATTCTGATACACTTCGGCAATCTCCTCTCCGGATACCTCCACTCCCGCAGGATAATTTAATACCGCATTAGATTTTTTTAATAAAGTAGAATTCGTCATCAATAACTTACTTAGTAATAAAAATCCATGTTTATCTTTTAACGCACCATATCCAGTAACGATAGAATAAGTATGGTTGTGATCCATATTACTTATTTTATCGTTATGTCTTTATATTGTTGTCTTAACCTATTTGATAGCACTACTCTGGTCAATGATTTATTAGTGTGGCATGAAGAACAATAATAATATACAATATATAATGAACATTATCGATATTCTGGTGTATTTATCCATATCTCTAGTCACAGGTATCTCCATCGGACTGGTTGGTATTGGATCTGGTATATTATTCATACCCGCTCTAGTTTCTTACGGAATAAATATAAAAACGGCCATAGTTGTAGGTTTGGTGCTACAAGTTATCCCACAAAGTCTACCTGGGTTATATTTATATTATAAAAAAGGATTAGTAGACATACCCTTGTCGATTTGGTGTATTATAGGTTCTACCTTGGGTATATACATAGGTTCTTATATATCTACAAAGAAATACATCACGGAGTTATCTATTTACAGGTTATTATTTATAATTACTTTTATAACTTCGTTATATATAGGGTATAAATACGCCCGGATACCAGAATTTTTTTTCAAAATGGATGACCTAGAGGAACCATAATGTATCATTTATGGATACTTGTGCTGGTTCTATATCTGAAGAAGGATTTGTAAATAATTTACTTAAAAAGGGATTCACGGATTTTCAATCCATATGTGAATTAATATCGAATTCAATTGACGCACAGGCAACCGATATTACTTTTTACGTGAAGGATAATTATATATATATGATTGATAATGGTACTGGATTAGATGATACAGGTATCCGTAATATGTTTAACATATATAATTCTAACCATAAACATAAATCATCCATGGGTATTTCGGGTATCGGGGGGTAAAATAGCATCACTCGTCTTAAGTATGGATAATAGGAATAAACATTCAGATGTCGATATATTTACTTATGATGGAGACACCTATACCGTCATCAATATACCATGGCCTCATATCATCCAGAATAAAGTATACCTGAACCATATTACACATATGGATGCAGTTGAGAGACAAGAATACGATGACCTTCTCGACAGCACTGGGACTATTATTCGCTTTAAAAAATAACCCTATCTTTAATTGGTTATTACAAAAACAGTTTAAAGAACAACATTACCTCAACGGATTGGGTTTATTTTGGAAATATAGATGTGAATATATTTCTGAAACAGGAGGACGAACTATATGATTTAGAACTGCATGACTACTTTAAGGATGACCCACAAAGCTATCATAATGGTATTTCATGTCATACGATTGGGTTTTATAGAGACGATAAACAATTCAGATATATATATATTGGAATTAGATGAACATATGTATGAATTTAAACGTGAAGATAAATATGTGAAGACAAGGTTGTCCATGGTCTCTCCAGAGGATGTCATGAAATTGGAAAAGTTAAATCATTTTGTGGTAACGGTGGTATGAAAAAAGAAACCAAGGTTGTTCAAAATGAACTATTCACTGAGTCCTGGGGACAAACCACAATACTACGCAATAATCAGGTTATTCATACTGTAAACATAGACGGTATGAAATCTTCTATGGCCAGAACTAGCACCGATATGTGGTATAAGATAAAAGGCATTCGTTCACAAATATCTACGGTATCACGACAAGATAATGAAATCGATTTAGTCATGGGTATTGGTGAAAATAAAACCAACATCATGGTAAAATACCCAAGAAATTAAATCACATCATCCGATATTTGAGAGAAAGAAAATATACCAGCATGAACATCGTTCATACCGTTAAGCATACACCCACATTGACTAAAAACGAATGTAGACAAATCATGGAAGACTATCTAAATAGATATGAAGAAGAAAATATTAAATATACTAAACCTATTATGGATATGTTAAAAATAATCCGTCACCAACGAGGAAGATTATGACCGAATAGTAACATATATATTAAGACAATTGCCGATATTAATATACTTTTATTTTCGGCCACCCTTGGTCTAAAGTTACCTAAATATACCATGCAAACATATAATACAATCGCTATAATGACAGAGTGAAACAACATAACTAATCCACGTTCCATAATATATATGAATATTATAATGGATTATATGATGATAATTAGTATATTATTTATTGTTGTATTAGGATTAGGATTAACTGGTGTTGGTGGTTATCAACAAAAAAAACAAATAAATACACGTCTACAGCGTCAACGGGAACGGGAACAACAGACTCTTCCAGTTTCGGAACCTGTTCCTTTGACCCCACAGGCACCACAGCAGCAGACTCAACAACCGTAGCAACAACCGCAGCAACCACCACAGCAGCAGACTCAACAACCGCAACAGCAACCACAACGTAACACAATAATAGCAATACGTAACAAAATAATAAATGATGAACTAGCAAAAGCACTAGATATACAGCATAAAGTAACAGAATCACTAATAGCAGCATATTCGGCAAAAGACAAAGAAGAAAAAATAAAACATATAAGAAAAGCTGTTGTGAATGATGAAACCGTAATAGCAGCAAATATAGTACATGAGGCACAGAAAGCAGTTTATAATGAAAAACCTATAGTAGCAGAAAATATAAAGGTTTTGGAAGCAGCAAAAACATATCAAGAACAAGTAACTAATACACTAGATGATGGGACTAAAGCGCTGGCTGCAATAAGGAAACATGATGTATCAGAATATATGGAAAATGTCAATATATTTAAAAACGCGGTAAACAATAAAAAGGATGCATTAAACAAATTAAGAACAGCGTTCGTAAATAAATTAATCGCCGCATTACACTAATTTTTTTATATCATTAATATAATGCAGTTGATATATATTATATTAATCCTCATGAGTATTGTATTTAGTTCAATAAGTTATAAAAAATATTACGATAAACGAAGAAAATTACATTCTGCAACAGCTGTGCCAAGAGCTGGGACAGGAGATAAATGTGGTCGCATGGTCGGTAGTAAGAATAGGTCTTCTAGAGGTGGCTGTGGGGGGTCAGGTGGTGGTCGCAATTTTAATTTTTCTTCTGGAGGTGCTTCTGGTGGTGGCGGTTGTGAGGGTGGTGGCGGTTGTGATGATGGTGGCTGTGTGGGGTCAGATGGTGGCGGTTGTGAGGGTTCTTCTGGTGAGGGTTCTGGTGGTAGCATGGTCGGTATGTTTTCTTCTGGTGAGGGTTCAGGTGGTGGTGTTAAAACTTATAGTATATCCGAATTCCATCCAGATGTAGGTAGGAAGATATTATATACATATAGATGTAATATTAAAAATAAAGAATATACTATTATCAGAACATATAATAAAGGTTATTGTGGATATATATCCATTATATACCAATTAAAAAAAAGGGATAAACTAAGTATATTTGATACATACATTCCTGGATATAATAGTATATATGGATCTTACAATAAAAGATTTGAACATCAAATTATAAAATATAGAAATGAAGATAAGACCATGTATGCCTTATCTTATCCGGATGATATAATTAAACAATTTTATAGAATGATATCATATATTGTATTTATTCATGAGGGTAAGAACAAGTATACAGATGAACTGAATTTTTTAAAGACTGAACATAAAGAGTATAATGCACTACGTGATGATAAAGTAATAGAACTTCCTGAACCTATATTAAATATAATACAGAAGGTGTCAGGAATTCCTATATATATATATGATAAATATAATGATACACATAAACTATATGACACAGTATATGTTAAAGATCCATCACCGTCACCTAAATATATAAATTTATTATTTACAGGGGATCATTATGATATAATAGAAGTTCCTTAACACAGTCCTCTATTATTATAGCATCGTCTCCATATTCTGATTTGGTAATTACCTCTTTATTTGTATTGATATGATTTGCCAGGCACGATATGTTTCAGAAAACTCATTATACCGGAAACTGAACATTATCAGACTCAACAAATTGTTTGCCGCCTAGATCTACTCCATCACCTTCTCAAACTAACTTATCACAAGGTCAACAATAGGTCATATACTATTTCATAGTATTTTTTAATACCACAATCCTTACTGTTACAGCATCCGTTAGGAGCCTTAATATAAGTCGTGTTACAGGATAGTATAGCCTCCATTAAAAATCGTGTCCACTGCAAGGGATTTACATCGACCGTGCTAATGCGTTTACCTTGTGATGTTCGTTTATATTTATTATAGGCGTTTTCTGTAATTTTTTCTAATAATGCGGTATCTTGTAGAATATTTTCGTCGAGACGAATCCTGTTAAACGTATGCAGACAGATAGGGTTTTTTTCAGCAGAATATATATGTGTCTTATACATCATTTTTAATTCTTCATCATGATACATGATAATATATATTAAATATATGTTTATATATAAATGCCTAAAACTAAAAAGAGCAGGAAATATTCTTCAACAATAAAAAAAACGGATAATAAAGGTATGATACATTACAATAACAGTAACCATCCAAAACATTTAATCAAATCACCTTATTATGAAGCAGATTGTGGACCACAAGTATTACGGTTATTAAAATTTACGGATATGGAGACATCCAAATATTTACAGCAACATGCTTCAATGGGGTTAAGTTTAACAATACTTAAAAATATGATACAGGATTCCTATCCAGGTAATGGTTTTACATGGTATAATATAAGTAGACACAACATAAATGATTTACATAAATATATTAAACCTAATCAAGGGAGTATTATATTTATAGATTGTTCACCTATTCATAGATATGATATTTATTCTAACGTGAACTCTCATTATGTGGCAATCTTTCGTAAAAATAATAAAAAGGTGCCTCAACTAGATAATTATTTTATAAGAGACCCTCAAGAAAGAACCACTGCTTATACCTTAAAACAATTTTTTAATAAATGGGAATATTTTGAATTTTATATACTCGTAAGAGAGACACCCGTTGGTGTATTAAAACCATATGGTGTGACTAAACCTATCATAGATAAACATATTATAAGTCCTTCTTATAACAGTAATGAAAATGAACATGGATTAGATGAACAACTATTAACTCAATTATTTCATTCCGGTACTATTTAAAAGAGGATTTTTTATTATTTAAATATCGTTCATAGGAACTATGTTTAATACCCACATTATTGTTATTGGTGACTGGACATTTTGATTTTATATGGTTAGTATAAAGAGAACTACTCACAATTTTATTAGGAATGTTATTTCTATATAATACACCATTGGAATATTTAGTGACGTCTGTGCTACAACCGTTATTCATTACTATAACTATATAAAATATAAAATTGATAACTTAAGGACAATGAATTTATTTTATTATGGACGCCATTATTAATGATTCAGAACTGTTGCGTATCGAACCGCAACAAACACTTGATAGTATGGATGTCGATACGGATATTCTATTGAAAATATATTCAGGTGACTACGATTTGTCTCCAACAGAAATACTGAAAAGTATTCAACATCTACGTCAATTAAATAGTGGTAAATTAACCGATGTTCTATTATTGGCTCGCTATAGGAATATACCTATACCTAAAGATATATCCATTGAATTACATGATGATGATGTAATGGTCTCCATCTTAACCTATGGATGTGTTGATTTATTCAAGTATCTATTAGATAAAGAATCCTATGAAATACGAATGAAAAATTTATCCTTTAACCACATCGAGACACATTTATATACGGCATCTTATCATGGACATCTTGAGTTAGTGAAACTATTTATTAACCGGATGAAAACCCATGTAATAGAAACAGTATACACACGTTCTGTGCATATCATGACGGATTATGAAGTCATCGTATTAATCAATATAAATTATTATGATATCATCCAAAAGGCCTTCCTATATGCAGGACAAAATGCACATCTAGAAACAATGAAATATCTATATGAAATGGATGATCGTAGTAAAGATTATTATATCCATGATAAAGCTACCGAATATTATTCGTTAAGTGTTCCTTTGCAACAGGTGGGTAATAATTTATATGACTGTGCGTTTAGGTTATCAAATGCAGAGACAATGTCATGGCTATATGATAATAAGATTGACATGCGAGACATAAGGCAAGGTATTCCATTATATATGAACGAAAAAGTATTTATTGGAGAGTTGGCATTTTATGATAAGGCTTTAAACTGTTTCGATATGGATAACATAGATACCTATAATACTGCATGTGAATTGGTATACATGAAAGAATATGAACGATATGACCATCTATTAAAACAGGAATGCTTTAAGCGAGTGGATAGTAAAATTTGCTGGTCAGGGGAATTATTTTGTCTCTTATTGCTAGGCGACCAAGTAGAACGCGCCATGAATCATTATCGTAAATATGACTTACAGATGAGTGTGGATGATTGTGTATCCTGTCTATATGATATTATTAGTGCAGGCGCCATAAACGGTTCTACAGAATTAGTAAAGATTATAAAAAACATGACCGATATGACTATTGTACTAGATAAAAATAAATTTCTGTTTCAAACCGAAGAGGTCGAAAATAAAATGATGGAATGGATTTATAAGGAACCCTTTATTGATATCAAAGAACCATTAGATGAGACTCCTGTGAGACAAAATATACTATCTGATGTATTACAAGTATTAAGGAAATGTGGTAAATAATATAGACATACCTTAATGAGCATACAAAAAGTTGCATCATTGGATGTCGAGTTAAATCACAAAATGGATTATTTTTATTTGACACCAGATATGGTGTGTTCAAAAGAACAATTGATAGATATGGCTAAGTGTGTATGGTGTCATTCCATTGTAAAAAGGTGCGTATCTAATCCAACCGATTCCCATATTATAAATATGATGTGGGAAGACATAGCACAAATGAAAGAACACATATATTCTTCAATGGATAGACATTCATCCATAAACCATTTATGTAATAAGTTATTAGAATATTATACTGAAGATAATATAACAGATTTATTTATAGAGATAGGACATAGAAACGGTATACTTTTATATATTTTACAAAATAATGATCATTATATAGTACCCTTTATTAAGTCTCTGGATACTTATGACCATCTTAAATCATTCATGAGAAATGTGCATATTGACCTGATTATCCGTAAAATAAAACCCTTTGTCTCCGACGAGACAAATCCATATTTAATTAGGGTTATTAAAGTGGTCGATGAAGAAGAAGACGATATAGATAACTTGGATAGGTCTCTATTTAACCTATTAAGTGCCTATATCATAAACGATTATGCTAAAAATGTGAATAATAAGGTATTGGACGCTCTTAATGACCATGAGGATAATTATGAAGTGGATGATTATCAAAGTGTGTCTCCCATCACTGTTTATACTTACCGTAATATAGATGCACAGGTTATATGTCTATTTGTCTCCTTTCTATTTCTATTACTTGTTTTCATTCGTACTGCTATCACCGCCTCACGTGGAGAACCTATATTAAAGCATTGGATAATAGATTCCTTTATCAGTATGCGAGTTGTCTCCACTGTCATGGCACCACGTCTATTACCGGTCGAGGACTATAAAATGTATATTCAAAAATATAATTCCCGCAACTGTTTTGCATGTGTTCTTAGGGCTTGTATAAGTATTGCTCTATTATCTTACAATAAACAGGTATCGTTACAGAAAAAATCCATTAATGGACTCATCATAGAATATGATAACTATTATGAATTTAATGTAAAACGATATAATGTGTCATCTATGTTATGTTATGGAGTATTGCAGATATGCAGTATAATAGGACTCACAGGTAATATTATTTTTACCCTATAGTCTCGTTTTTTTATTCATTGCCTGCTTCATTACCTTCAGTTTATTCATGTGTTTTATCTTCTTGGGTTTCATAGTGTCTGGTTTTTTCCAGAAGGTAATAGAAGGAGTTCCGGTATAGAAAACGGAACCATATAACCAACGGTATTCTAGAGGTAATATTGAAATGTAATGTTCCATTTGCACACGTGTCGGTATCGTGTAACAATTATACAGTCATCTATTTCCGATATATAAGAATAACATCTTGGTTCTATTTTATAATTGGTATAATAACCTAATCTATAATACGTAATCCAAAGTGGTCTAAAGAATGCTTCTATTTTATTAAGGAGTTCATCTTTGTCACATGGATTAAAATCTAAATAATAAAATATTTGTTGTTTTAAAAACGTGTCTAAATTATATACACGAGTTAATAAATTACTGGACTGTTCAGTCATATAAATATGTTTAAA
>MDTB01124396.1_pt1 | contig 14808 bp, 23 predicted proteins | sample 811161 | NCBI WGS metagenome assembly MDTB01 (sample SAMN05326650, study PRJNA326480) | marine metagenome | isolation source: seawater | place: Mediterranean Sea | collected 2009
AGCTTTCCATCTTTCTGGAGTAGCTTTAGAGACTGCAACAACTCTTAATACTCCTGCTTGTATTATTCCTAATGAACAATCACTGCAAACTGGTAAACCATAAATATAAAGAGTAGAATCTCTTAATGATATACCATTTTCTGCAGCGTTATATATACAGTTCATTTCAGCATGTACTACATATTGATACTTAAGTTCTCTATTATTATATCTTTCTTCAGTATCTTCTATGCCTTTAGGAAATCCATTATATCCTGTAGATAATATTTTTCTATTTCTTACTGCAATAGCTCCAATTTTTCTACTTGGGTCTTTACTCCAAGTTGATACAGATTTAGCTATATCAAGAAATCTTTTATCCCACTTATTTAACAAGGTCAAAGTGCCTCTCATATACATGTAAGTTTTGTACTTGCCAATAGATATAACCTAAGTCTAATTTTATACCTTCATAATATAAATCTTGTTGTAGTTTTTCTTGTACATATCTTTGCCAAGCATAATCGTTTCTATAGCCAAATATAACATCATTGCTTCTCATTTGAACAACAGCATGTAAATATCCGTTACGAATATAATAGGTCACTGCATTCGTACAAATAAAATCATTCTTACCATTTTCTTTATATTCACGCCATATATTTGGTCTTTGATATATCATTGAAGCTCTACGTGAGTCTGGATTTACTTCACATAACTCTCTAAGAACCTGTTGATATTGTTTATGGTATTTTTTACTGAATATTAAATGGCCATAATTAGAATTTATTTCACCATGAATATTTGCTGTGTATTGCCAAGCTTGTGGTGGCTCTTTATCTCCATCAGGATATATATCAGTAATATTTGTTGACTTAGATTGATACCAATCTATTTCTGCTTTGATATACTCTTCATTTGGAGTACCAAATATTGCTGGTTTATCAGCAACAAAAGATGCACCAATTACTTCTATAGTCTTTACACCTGTTTTATCTTTGGCAAAGTGCTTATACTTTAGATGATTTTTAAATATTTCTGCTACATCGGTAGTATTATTCACTGTGTACATTAGTCACCTTTTTATTAAACATATCTCTTTCTGGGTCTTGGCCTTCCATCTTACCTCTAGCATAAGCAACTGCAAAAGAACAATAGTTAATCATATCTTTATAAGTATCTTCGATGCTTTCGAAGTTTGGGTCATCAGCTGATTCAAGCAATGAAGTTGCTCTCATCATTTTGCCAAGAATAATATCGTGTATAGTATCAATGCCACGTCTATAATGCATAGCTTGGACTACTGTCGATTCTGAACTTTGATAGTCTTGGGATTTTTTAGTTTGTAATTCTGCACATTCTTGCAGTACTCTTAGGCTTTCTTTCATAATCACTCCATAATTTTATTAATAAGTATATTATAACATACTTTTGGTTAAATGTAAACTGTTTTTTAAAATATTTTACTACTTGTATATTCGCGTAAATCATCACCTTTACCTTCAAAGGTAGTTATTAATTTCATTTTACTTATTGGCCAAGCTACCATTTTTCTTCCATCTCTTGTAATAATTTCTTTTGTATTATTTCTATCAATACATTCCCATAACATTGCATCAGGAGAGTTATCATATTCAACAAAGAAAAGACGGTCTACTGTTTTACATTTTGGTACTTGATTTTTCCAAGCTGAGTTAACTGTAAAATATCCATAAGGATGTCTGTTTTGACATTTGACTTCAGCTGTTTCATTACCAATCATTCCATCTTTTTTACTATCATACTTATCGATACTTTGTGTTCCTTTAAAATATTCAAACACTAATTGTTCAGCTAAATAGCCCATCTTTTCTTTATTTGTTTTATATGTATTCATTATCTACTGAGAGTTTTATTATAAATTAATCCTTCTTGGATTAGCATTTCTCGATTCCACATATGTCCTTTTTCTGTGTCGTCCTTTGACTGACCAAAATAAGGAACTGCATGACAATCTTTTATCATTTGTTGATTAACACTAAAACTAGAATCACCTACAAAAAGTTCACCAAGTATTCTACCAAACTTACCTTTGTCGTAAGATTGCAATTGAACCTTTTGGTCTTTTAATAATTTTGTTATGTGAGATTTAGATGCTAAGCCATAAAACTTTTCTTCTAAATCTCTTGTTCTAGATTCTGGTGTATCAATACCCATCATTCTTACTCTTTGCTTTTTATAGACCATTCCAAATCCTAAATCGATATCAACATCAACTGTATCTCCATCTACGATTCTTGTGACCTCTACGTTATATCTGTACATATTATCTCCTATTTATAGAATATGTGGTTATTTATAACTACTGTTTCATTAAGTGAGTCAGCCCAGTATGGATGAACCTGGTCATTATGATAATGTGTTGAACCTTCTGTTATATCTCCATACTTACCTTGTACTACATCTGCTGCTACTTTAAGCGAGTTCATCCATGTAGGACTATCAACTGGGTCATCAGATTTTCCATCACAGAACCAGCTAAATTGACATTGATTTCTGATAGGAACTAAATTACCTAACCAGTTTTCTTTCCACTTTGCTTGATATATAACATCACACATAGTAGTTGGATAATTTGGATGTTCTAATCTATTAAGAACTACTTGAGCTACTGCAATCTTTCCAGCTAATGGTTGATTACCAGCTTCAAAATAAATGTTTTGTGCCATACAATACACATCATTATTTTCGTCAAAAGCTTTTAATTGGCCAGGGAATAGTAATATAAACATTAGTAATGCTCCAAATCCCATACCATATAAAAACGCTTTAAAAGGATGTGTATTCCTGTTCATGTGTTTACTCATATATAATTCCTTCTACCCAATTTTCTGCTGTATTTTCAGCATATCTTTCTGAATGATTATGTACTTTCCTTGTTGCATGAAAATCAGTACCTTCAAATAAGTCGACTTCAAAGCCAAGTTTTGTATTATATATTTTTGCCATTCTATTACCTTTTTGATATTGATGATATAAATCTCTTTCTAACATTATTTCTCCTATATATTATTTTTAAACACGAAATCGATAGCTCGTGCAGCTTCTTGCTCTAAATCTCTTTTAGCATACCAATGACCAGTATCTAAGTCTAAGTCTCTACAAATATACTCTATTTCTTTTGCAGTTATTGGATAACCTTTACTCATTGCATTGCCAGCAGTTGTTAACATAATTTGATACATTTTAGAATACCAACCAGTACCTGTGATACCTTTGTATTCATCAATTTGTTTTTTGTTTACGAAAGGACAATCACGATAAGATGTCCATGTATAGTTTGTATTATTAAGTTGATTCTTCTTTCTTTCCAATAAAGCTTTTTGTATTGCTGGTGGAAATCTATCGAACATTGTTTGATTGGGTTTGACATATGGATGATTTTCCATAAGTGTTTTAGGATTCATGACTTCACCATCATGAGAGAATATAAAGTTAAAACTATTCTTGTATTGAGCAGGAACATAATACATTCTACTTAAATCTTTTGTTTGAGCATCTGCGATATCGCCAATCTCTTTGTTAAGAGCGAACCAAAAATGTTTAATATCTTCTTTTTCAACTTGTTCAGTTAAAGGAAATACTAATCTAAATTTTGGAGCTTCAACTGTAGATGAAGCAGTTGAATAGCAAATGTATCTATATTGAGAATACTTTGCTTCAATATCTTTTAAGTCTCCTGTAAAGTCATCAATATCTAAAATACCAAAGCCACCCCATGCAATTACATTATCATTTGCACGAGTTGTATCAGGTAGATATATTGCTGGACTAATTAAAGGAGCGTCCTTTTTTGTAGGATACTTTGTTGATTTAGCAAGGCGAAAAAGAATAGCCTCGAACTCGTCGAAACTATTATAATCCATACGCTTTACTGTTTTGTTATCGTATATACTATCGAATATCGTTAAGCTTACCATGATTGTCGCTGTGGTCTGGCCCTTCCCAACCTTCCGGTTTAATTAAGTCAGGCAATCCCAATGGGTTTGGCCTTTCAGGTTTGACACCTACTTCTTTAGATAAATTAGCTTTTAGTATTTCATCCCATGCTTTATATGGGTCAACACCAAAGGCATCAAGTGTTCCAATTGCTACTACACATAAATCAATAAGGCCATCAACTATTTCTTCTGAATTCATTTGAATGAGTGCAGCTTCTGTTTCATCTAGCTCTTCTTTTAAGAAATCAACTCTAAATTCTAAATATCTTTTAAGAGCATCAGGGTTATTTCTATTATCATGTATCCACTTATGAACGCCATACTTATACTGCATTTCATTTATATCTTTTACCCAGTCTTTGCTCATGTTACGATTTTTCCTGATGGTACTGTAATACCTGTATCCATTTGTCTTACCTGGTCAACTAATTCATCAACTGGTTCTACAATAAAAACAACAAACTTTCTATCAATTAAGATACCGTCTTTTGCTTTTGTATAAGCCATAAATGGCATAAATCCTATTTTACCTTCTCCGGCAGGAATAAGTGAATAGCCATTTTCAATAACAATTGAATTTTCGCTTTCTCTTACTTTACCTATAATTTCCTCTCCTGAGGACAATCTAACTAACTTCATATTTTTCTCCATAGTAGTATATTATAACACATTTTTGCGCAAATGTAAACGGTTTATCCAAAAAAATCCTCCAGGCTAGCAACTTCCTTAGAAGTCCAGCCAACAGCTTCCAGGACCGGTTCAATCGGGTCAAGGAATGTTTTTTGAAACTGCAACTCATGGTCAATATATTTTCTTAAGCCAAACTCATCTGGAAGATAAGATGGAAAAGCAATTACATTTTCATGAATTGAATTTGGTTGACGAAGATATAAGAACTTAATCTTTTCGCCATTGTTTATAAGTTCGTATTTCTTATTAAGCGCCATGTCTCCTACTAACTTATTGTAAAGGATTGCGCCACGAACATGTATTGGTGTTCCTTTTTTATAGAGTGTATTTCTATCTTGGAACTTTTTGACTTGAGTTACGCCACGTGGAAATGCTATTTGGTCTGGGTCAAGAGTTTTAAAGTGCTGTTTGAATTGCTCAATAGCTTCTTGTACTGACCTTTCATCTTCTTTCATTATAACTTTGAATATTTCTTTTAATGCTTTACGACATGGCTCAGGTGTAGAAGATTTTATAGCTTCAATACCCATTATTTTTAGCTTTGGTTGCTTATATCTTACACCTTCGTTATCATGTACATTCATGATATATCTTTTCTTGGCTGTCCAAAGAGCACGGTCAGCAATTGCTTCACGTTTCATAACCATACGATTATCTATACCACCAAGTATTCTATATAATTCTGCATATGATTTTTCTAGCTCAGCTTCTAATGCTTCACTAGCAACTTTATCTAAAAAGTCAATTGTATTTTCTGGTTTGAACTTTTGTACAAAATCATCTAGGCATACATACAACGAGTCTGTATCGATGGCGATAACGAAATCTTTCCATGATTTAGTCTGTAGCACTCTATTGAGGTAGGAGTTAAGTGCATATTCGGCCCATCGTATTGTAAGTTGTCCGGTGAGGGTAATTGCTTCGGCGACTCGTTGGTCAAAAAATCGAAAGTAACGATTGCCAAGTGCGCCATATAAAGAATTAAGAAGAATCTTAATAGACATTTGCCTGTTTTCTGCGATGGCAATATCGCGTTCAATTTGGTATAGTTTTTGTTTATCATTTTTATCAACCTTTTCTTTTTCTTTTTGAGCATTAATCATTTCTTGTTTTATTCCAACACGCTCTTTATACATCTCATCGATAATAAATGGAATAATACCTGGCTTATCAATATTAAAATATTGACCATTTGCTGCAAGAGCTTTGCCATTATTGTTTGGTCTTTCAGATTTAGTAAGTACATTTTCTATATCGAAAGAAGTAATCTCTCCATTTGCAATAGTTTCTGGCGACATATTATATTGCATAATAATTGATGGATATAGAGAGTTTAAATCAAACGATACTACATTATCGTGTATACCAACTTGTGGTTCTTTTACAAACCCGCCAGGATACATTGTTTTAGTTTTGTCTTCGATAAATGGAACAACTATATTGTTTGCAAATAGTCTACGATAGATAATCGTATCCCATATCAAAGTTGTACCAAATGTATCGTTATAATTTACGCCGCCTTTATATGCCATTGTCATACAAAGAGTAATCAAGCCAAGCTTATCTTCGATTCTATCAACTAATTCAACGTCTTTGATATTATAGTCAATAAACTTTTGATGATTATATTTGTAAAGAGTATGTAAGTTTGAGTACTCATCATAGTCAAGTTTATTTTCTCCAAGGACTACATGAGCAATATGGTCAAGTTTATAAGATTCTTGTGGACCATAAGAATAGCCAAACTTCTTAAACAAGTCTAAGTAATCAAGTTGTGATATACCTTTTAACTCATAAGCAGTTTGAGTTCTTCCCATCTTGGTTATTTCTTGTCTATCAATCATTCCCCATGGGCTAAGTCTTTTAACATAAGTTTCGCCAAGCATACGATTGATTCTATTAACAAGATATGGAATATCAAAGAACCTTGAATTCCAACCAGTGACAACATCAGGACAATATTGTTGAGATGACCAGTGAGTAATAAAGTTAATAAGCAAATCATCTTCACGGTCAAACTTACGATATACTACCATGTTGTCTTTCATATAAGATTTGTCAGTATCATAATCACCTAAACCCCAGACATAGTAAGTATTACCAATATTGTTTTTCATACAAATAGCTGTAATCTTATGGTCGGCTTTTGCTGGCTCTGGAAACCCGTCATCTGATGCGACTTCGATATCGATTGTAGTTACGTTGATTTTGTTTCTATCGAATTCGATATTGCCAGGATAGTAATCGTTAATAAATGCTGGTATATACTTTGTATTGCCATAAATCTTTTTACCAGATACGCTTTTGTTTGCTGTCACATACTCATTTGCAGTTCTCATAGAGTCGAATCTTTTACCAGCATTAGCAATACCAACTGGAGTTCCGTCAAGAGCTTTCCACTCTGTCGGAGTATTTGTTGATGTAAAAAGTATTGGTTCGTATTTGACTTTCTTTTCGATACGTCTTCCATGGTCATATCCTCGTAAGAGTATCATATTACCATATCGGGAAACGTTAGTATAGAATTGCATCATAATGTATATTATATCATAGTTTAACGTAAATGTAAACGTTTTTTTTGAAAAGATTGGGGGAGTATTCCTCCCCCGCATGATTTCTGTTTTTCAATTCCTTAAAAGCTCATCGCTTGTAGTACCATTACAGCTGGGGCTAATCCTAAAATTGCCAAAGCTACTAACAGACTCAATAGAAAAGATTTTAAGGTCTCGGCAACGTCTTCATACTTATCCATAAAATGGACTATATGTTTCATGTTGTTCTCCAGTAAATAGTTTATACTTATCTACTGAGTTTCGCTGCTACCGGATTACCCCTTAAGGTATTCTTTTTTCTTTGATGCCCCAGCAGACCCTAATTGAATCTTCCTAGGACGCTTCTCTTCCGGAAGTTCTACTCTGGCATACACCACTAGTATTCCATCCTTTAAATCAGCACCGTCTATTACAACAAATTCAGAGAGTCGGAAGGACTTCTCAAATTTGCGGGACGATATACCTTTATATGCGTATTCACGCTCCGTTGGCTCCACCTCTCCTTTGACTTTTAGTATACCGTCTTTAAGTTGAATGTCTATGTCATCTTCCTTAAATCCAGCAACTGCTAGCTCGATGAGAAATTTTTCATCATCGATTTTCACAACGTTATGTGGTGGATAGTTATCATTTCCAGACCTAGCACTTTGATGAATCCTTTCCAGGTCTTCAAACAATGTGTCAAATCCGACAAAAAGTGAACGTGGTACGTTCAAAGTATTTCTTACCATTTTGTTTCCTCCTATTTAATAGCAAGGTTGTGGGAACCGGTCCAATACCGCATTCCTCGATTATATTTATACTAGTTATTATACCAGTTTAAATAATTCTTTATTTAGTAGCTTCCATGCCAAACATTTTTACTACTTTGTTTATTCTGCCCGCTTTCATAAGTTTATGAAAATCTTTCCAGGCTTTTCTAATTTTTTTCTCCATTATTACTATTCCCTATATTATATTTAGGGCATAGTTCCCATTGAGTTTTTTCCTTAAAAGGAATTACTTTAATTTGTCTCAATGGAGCTAAATCTTTAGCTGATTCTGGATTGACTAAACTTACGAGTCCCCAATCAGCAAGTAATGTTGCAATTGTATTACGACGTTGTACGTCGTTCTCTAATAAACTAGATGGCTTACCATCTAATAAAAATAGTTCTTTAAAATGAACTATAAAATATCTACCTTGCTTATGCAAGATATGACATGATTGGAATAGCTTTTGGTCTTTCCTAGACGCAACACCAATTCTTGTTAATGTTTCTCTTATTTTAAGAAAATCGTCTGGTTCACTTAGCATAACTTCAAGCATACTGCCTGGAGTCCAATCTGTGATTTGTATGTTATCGTTTTCCACCTTTATAAATCCTCTGCTTCAATTGTTCAATTTGTTCATTACTCATTAATGATAATGCAGATTTAGCCTTTTCATTACTATACCCATAATATTCTTTGATGAGTTCAAGATTGTCTATATCGCTGGACTTAATCCATTTAGACCACCTTTTTTTCTTTCTAATTATATTTATAAAAAAATCAAACTGAACGCGATGGTCTAGATGATGATAACGATTCATTTCATTAGCATATAAAATAGTATCCTTAAAGAAAGATAAGCCTCGATTTATGATGAAAGGATTGTACTCGCTTTCAGCAATATCATCTACCATGATATCTTTCTTTGTTTCGTTAATTGCTTTTAAATAATCAAATGGATTCATCTTGCGTATGTACTTTTTTATAAAAGTCCAATTCTAAATTTAATTGCATAATTCTTTTATTTGCAAATGTGAGCTGCTCTTGCAGTTGTCTTACATTAGATTCTAAAAGTTCAATCTTTTTAGATTCTGTAGTGACTACTTCTCTTATTTCTCCACTAAATATTTCGTGTGTGTATTTTTTCATTTAAATTTTACTCCTGCCATTACTTCAGTTAAGCATGCAACCATATTAAGTTCATGGTCGGCAACAAAACTATTTTTATATTGATAATCAGCCAAGATAAGTACCAATTGAGGTATTGAACCTGGCTCCACATAGTCATTCATACTATCGTATAACTTACGAAACATTGATGCTGGTTCTACGTCAATATTATCTGCAACCCATTGTCTCATCTTACGAAAGTCTTTTATTTTAAGATGGTTCATAAGACTATCGAGACTTACATCGGTTGAGTTAACTAATATACCACTATCAATTTTACCAAAGTTAGAATATCTTTGTAATTCGTTTAATGTTCTACGAAAGTCTGGAAAGAATTTTATAATAAGCTCAGCCAGAACTTCTGGGTCAGAGTTTATACTTTCTACAGCTAAAATTTGTTGGACCATTTGCATAAACTGTCCAGCCATAGCATCTCTTTCTTTTCTTGGAATCGCAAATTCGATTACACTACATCTTGAATGTAATGGTTCTATTATACGATTCTTAAAATTACATGTAAGAATAAATCTACAATTAGCTGAAAACTCTTCGATAAAGCCACGCAAAGCTGGTTGCGTTGACTGTGGATTGAGGTAATCCGCTTCGTCAAGGATGACGACTTTGTAGCCGCCTGATAAGGAAACTGACGAAGCGAATTGCTTGATTTTATTTCTTAATGTATCGATACCTGACTCTTCACTACCATTGATAATGATATAATCTAAGTCAAGTTCATTACACAAAGCTCTTGCTACTGTGGTCTTACCAGTACCAGCAGTACCTGTGAACATCATATTTTGAAGTTCACCTTTGTCTAAAACTGTTTTAAAAACTTTTTTGAGGTCATTTGATAATATACATTCCTCAACTTTCTTTGGTCGGTATTTTTCAACCCATAAGAATTCTTGCATTATAGCACCTCCCAACCTTCAACTGTATCTAGTCTGAATGACCTCCATGCGTTTTTATCTAATGACCAAACTGGAAAAGCTTCCATTGCATTTTCTGTATATTTGATAGTTGATTCGACACCATTTGCTTTTAGAACTGTTGGGTTTAGAGTACAAGGCATGACTCTTAATTCGCCTGTATCTATTTTTCTAAAACTTACTGTGACTTGCCCTTTTTGTAAAGCCTTGAGCAATTTGGCTTTTTCATTGTTGCCCATAATATATCCTATAATAAAATTTGAGGGGACTTTCACCCCTCTTGTATTAACCTTCTGCTGAATCTTCTTCAACAGCTTCAACCTCAGGCACTTGACCTTCTGGTGTTTCGCCGTTTTTAGAAGCTGCGTTTAGAAACTTAACTGTTCTGTTTCTTAAGCCGCCAACTGCTTCAAGTTCAGGTCCTTCAAATCCACCTCTTTTGGAACAAATATCGATAATTTGTACCATAGTAGCGATGTCTTGTAAAGACAATTGAACCGTTTCTTCAGTTTCAGTTTCAGCGTTTTTCACTTCTTCTGACATAATTTTCTCCTATGCATAGTTACGAAAATAAAAAGACCCGCCCCATGCGGCATCTTCCTCTCCTACAATGTATTTATACATCATAGCTTGAGTTTTTCTCAAGAGCGATAAAATAATCCACCGGATAATTACTATTAGTCCAGTTAGAGATTAGCTTTGAGCTTATGCTAACAAAGTAATCGCCTGGTAGTAGTTTCAAGTTTGGAATACTTACCACGAAGTTAAACTCATTTTTACATGAGTTATCTCTATCTAGTTCAATCTCAAATAAGTTTGAAGTTGAGTCTCTTGTATCGAGTACAGAGGCTGTTATAACTCCATCATTACCTGTTATTGCTAGTTCAGTATGACCAAGAACAGCTGCAGCTTTACGAATCTGATTTAGTTTATCTTCTTCGATATTAACTCCAAGTTCTGGTTCTGGCATCTGAATATCTTTTTGAGGAGTGGTTAAGATTTCTGTTTCTGAAAAGAAATATCTAATCTTTTGCCCATTCCCTTGTACCAATACTGCTTTATCTTCAAACTCCAATGTTGGATTATCGATTAAGCTTAGAACTGATAAGAATTCGTTTAAGTCATATACTCCAAATTCTTTTGGAAAGTCCTCTACAATTTCAGCTGATGCTAAAATGGTTTTAGACTCTGATATAGTCTTAAGCTTTTGACCTGGTTTGAAAACAAGGTTTGGATTTACTGTTGCGAAGTTTTTTAACACGTTCAAGGTGTCATTTGATAAGTTCATATTTTCTCCATAATATTATATTATAACATATTTTAGTCATTTTGTAAACGATTAATTTCATTTTTGTCATGACAGTTCAGAGCAATTATTGCATAATGTAATATTTTAAGCAGGTCAGCTCTGTTATGACCTTCTTTTTTACCATATCTTTGCGCGTACTTAAGTATGTTTCCTATTGAGAAACCAATTCCATGTCCACAATCTTGAATAAATTCAGTTGATTGAAACTGATTTTTTGAATAGTGTCCTTTATAGGTTTTGTCTATATACGCCTGAAGCTCTTCTACAAGAGCTCCTTCGTTAAATTTATAATCTAATTTAGATTTCTTTTGAAACATATTCCTCCTGAGCTTTTATGTCTACTTCAAGATTATCATCTTCAGGTTGTATTTCATCAGCATCTACTTTACTGTATAAATCAAGGAATGCTTCTTTAGTATCAGCATCAAACCTTGAAATACATAAGTCAATTGCTTTATCTCTTTTCTCAAAGATAGAGAATGTTTGTACAATATGACATAGTCTTCTAGTTGAAATTACTTCATCAACACCATCATCGTAAAAAGTTTTTCTGATGATATCAGCCCAGATGACTAGTTTGTCAGCAAAGTCTGCATCAGTAGCATTGAATTTATCCATGTGTTTAAGAACAATCTTTTTCTCTATGTTAAGAGATGGGAATTGTTGATCGACTGAAATAGTAAACCTTTCAAGGAAAGCATCATCAATGATTGAAGCCGCTGTAAATCTACCGTCTTCTGAACCTTTACCTTTAGTATTAGCTGTTGCAATTACATTGAAACCTTTTGCTGGTTCTACAATTTCTCCAGTCTTTTTAACAAGTACTGGTTTACCTTCAAGTATTCCTTGTAAGCACATAATTTTATTTGTTGCTCTATCAATTTCGTCAAGAAGTAAGATAGCGCCATTTTCCATTGCTTTAAGAACTGGACCTTTAGAGAAAACAGTTTCTCCATTGATTAGTCTAAAGCCACCAAGTAAATCATCCTCATCAGTTTCAGGATTAATTTGAACTCTTATAAACTCTTTGCCAACTTTAGCACATGCTTGTTCAACCATAAAAGTTTTGCCGTTTCCTGATAAGCCAGAAATATATGTTGGGTAGAACATATTTGATTTGACAATTTTTACGATATCAGAATAAGGACCCCATGGTACGAAAGTCTTATCGACTTTAGCATATGTTTTTTCCTCATTTACAATTGACTGCATTTGTGCAGCATTTTGTGGCATTGCAACCACTGAGTTAGAGATTGCTACTTCTCTTAGTGGTTCAATAAGACCAGCTAAATCATAAGTACCAATTTTGACTCTATTTTGTTTAGTCATAATTGGGTCCCAATCTTTACCGGAATAACCGAAGCTTTCTCCAACTTCGACAATAGCATTTTTTCTAAACTGAGTTTGGTCTGGATATCTTTTAGCCAGCTCAGTTAGAATAATTTCTGTGGATTTTTTCAAGTTTTTCATAATATAATTTTTCTCCTTATCAATTTATATGTATATTATAACATAGTTCGACGTGTTTGTAAACGATTTTTGTGAAAATAATTAAAAATAGTTAACATAAAAGTGTTGTTTACTCAGCAACCGCCTTTCCAAAGTTAGTTAAGAGAGTTTTGTTAAGCTTTTTAGACTTACTGAACTTCTTAAACTGTGAAGTTAATTGACCTTTTGATGCGTCTGTATCTGGGTCAAAATCAACTGCGTCAGTATTTAAAGCATTCTTCCAAGATTTGACAATATATAATTCATCATATCCTAGTTTTTCTTTAAACGTTACGCATTTGTTCTTTTGATATTCTTTATTGTACTTTTTAAAATCGTCTCCCCAATGAGCATCTTTATCGCAATCTTGAATTTTGTATTTAAAATTATGACTGCTATCAGCTAAGAAAAAGCCAATACAAGTTGTATCAAATCTCTTTTTAATGTTTTCAAGTAATGCTTTTGTAGCACCTTTTCTTGTATCAGTCATTTTTACATGTCTACCCATGATATTAATTATTGCACCTGAATAGCTAAGTCTATTTTTAGGTTTAGCATCAGGGTCCCTAGCTACTGATAGGCCGTTAGCATCACCATCTGATATAACTACTAAATTCATGTTGTCTACATTATTAGACCTTTTGAAATTATCAATTAGTGTATGACAGTGAATAAGAGCCTCATTTAATGGTGTTGAACCATAGTCTTCATTGGGTGACATGATATTTCTTTCTCTATACGTGTATCTATCTTTTGCTAATTCCATTCTAGTATATAAGTGTTCTAATGCTTCTTCATAATCTGATTTTTTAAGAGTTGAGCTTATAAGTTGTGGCATTGATAAACAATCATGACTTACTTCTGAGTCAATCATTTTTGGAGCTTCAACATTATCATCTGCATCTTCATGCCAGTATCTGCCACCAAGTTGTCTGTTTTGATTAGTGAATGCATATACATCAAACGGTATATTAACAGTTTTACAAAATACAACTAAGTGCATAAGTTGGTCTAAAACATCAGCCATAATATCTTGCATAGAGCCTGAGAAGTCTATAACCATCATCATTCCATGATTTTTAGCATCAGCCAATTTAGTCACTCTATTGAATATATCATCATTTGTTTTATAAGACCATAGTCTATTAACATCAATTGAACCTGTTTTAGCTACGGTTGCTCTTGTGTATCTATAGCCGGCTTTTCTCATTTCGAATTCTTTAACAGCAAAGTTAATATTTCTTTTAACTTGTTTGATATGAGCTTTAAACTCAAATTTAATTTCTTCAATACTACGATAGTTAGGATAATATTCGTTATTAGCATATCTATAATCATCATAGGAAGTATCAGCTTTACTAAGCCTTACTTTTCTTTCTTCAGCAAGTTGCTTATAAGGTATAACTAGTTTATTAGCTATTTGCTTATTAAAAGAATTGCCAACTAAAGGTTGCTCACCATGGTCATCTCTATCAACTAATGTATGCTCTTTTCTTCTAAAATTTTCATCTGTTTCAGATACATCTTCTTCAACTGGCGCTTTGCTTTCAGCTTCTTTATCTTGTTCTGCTTCTTCATTATCAGTAGGTTGATTTGTATCATCACCTTTATTTTTAGTTTTTACTTGAGCTTCTTCTTCATCTGATTTTTCCATATCATCATGGCCCATTGAAGGTTTTTGCTCTTTTTCTTCTTCACCATCTTCTGGTAAATCAACCATTGGAGGTTCAGGTGGATTTAATAACTCTTCTTGGTTTTCTTTGGTATAAGCTAATATGTCTCTTACTAAATTAGTGACATCTTCAAAGGTCACTGTTTTCATAGCTCTATCCATATACACTTGTTCTTCATCAGTGAAAGGAACATCAAGGAGATTACCTACTTTAGCATTCAAATTGATTTTATCAATCAACTTTACTTTATCCCACTCGAGGGACTGAGTGTCACCGAAGAAACCA
>MDTB01064361.1_pt1 | contig 14806 bp, 18 predicted proteins | sample 811161 | NCBI WGS metagenome assembly MDTB01 (sample SAMN05326650, study PRJNA326480) | marine metagenome | isolation source: seawater | place: Mediterranean Sea | collected 2009
AGAAACTAAGTAAAACTTAGTAGTTTGAACCCAACACAAACATGTATTCATCATACAGAATGTGTTAGGTGAAATATCACCACCTACACATTCCTTTATTATTCAATTTTCAAACAGCTACAACTATTAAAAAAAATATTGATAATAGGTGAAAATTGTTATAAGCATATTAGTCATAATGGTCAATCTTTTTTTTTGAAAATGACCATATTAATTGAACACTTATTGAATTTAAAATGTTTGGTTCTAATTTTAAAAAATTTAATTCTGTTTTAATAATTTTTTTAGTTTTTATTTCACTAAAAAATATCTCCAAATTCACCGATAATACTATAGAAATTTCATCAGATGAATACACTTACCAATTTTCTTATGATAACTCCTCAAACTGGAATTCTGACGACGAAAAAAACGTAAACTTTGACCCAGATGGAGGCAAAAATTTAGACGCCTTAGACTTAGAGTCTGAAATTAAAAAATCACTAAAAAAAAGATTCGAACTTAAAAAAAGAACTGAATCTGAGAATATTTCTCAAAATATAGCCAACTACGTCGATACAGAGGTTGTCAGTGATTATATTTATGATCAAAATGACGTAAGCCTAAGTTTAGTCCCAGTAGAAGAAACTATTTTATTTTCTGGTATCCCTGAGCCTAAAATTAAACCTATTCCTAAAAGACCTGAATATTCAAAATCAGTAATAATCTCAATTAAAAATAAAAAAATGCTTTTAAAAAACCTTGAAAATTATCTAGATGACAGTCAATTGAGTTTAGTTTACAGAAGTTTAGAAAATAGTATCAATTTTAATTTTGAGGAAAATTTAACTTTTTTAATGGATGAAGAGGATTATGTACTAGAAATTCAAACACTTTCTAAAAATTTTAAAAATTTAAATTCAAGAAGAGATATCAATGAAAAGTTTATTTTTTATTATGAAAAAACTCCAACTGAAACAAAGGTTATTAGAAACAGGTTAGTTGTCAAAGAAAGTGTGAGTAGAACATTGAAATCAGCCGAAATTCCACCGGAAATTGCCAAAGAATTTATTCAGCAACTAAGTTACACAATTGACTTTCAAAGGGACGTAAAAAGTGGGGATATTATTGACATTCTATATGAGGCAGACTTCACTAAAAATGAGAATATTATTGGAAAGCCAGATTTACTCTATGGTCTTATGAATCTTAGAGACCACAAATTAGAATTATTCAGATATACTTTGAATAATGGAGTTACAGACTATTTTGACGCATATGGAAAGAGTATTAGAAAACACTTAATGAGAACTCCTGTTCAAGGCGCCAGACTATCTTCAAAGTTTGGAGTTAGAAAACATCCAATTCTTGGTTACAGTAAGATGCACAGGGGAGTAGATTTTGCTGCCAAAAGAGGTACTCCTATAATGGCTGCAGGTGATGGTAGAATTACATTTTCTGGAAGAAATGGAGCATTTGGAAGGTTCATTGAAATTAAACATCTTAACAATTTTAAAACTAGTTATGCTCACCTTTACAAGTTCTCAAAAGGAACAAAAAAAGGGAAATTAGTAAAGCAAGGTGAGATTATTGGTTATGTAGGAACATCTGGTAGAAGCACAGGCCCACATCTTCATTATGAAGTAAAACACAAAAACAGAACCATAAATCCAATGAAATTGAGACTTGAATCAACAATTAATGTTGAAGAACAAGATATGTCAAACTTTTATGCTAATATTTCACTCGCTAGAGAAAGGTTTTTGGCAACTCAGTTTACAGAATCAGAAGGAGCTGAAAACTTCTAAGATGAGTGACTTTCTTCTTCACTAACAGCAGATTGAAAAGGCTTAAGAGCCTCAATGCCATCACTTGTAAAACCTTTTTTCTTTTCTAAGCTGTCCTCAGTTGTCACATTCTTATATCTTTCATCTTTAGCGTTGATTGCTCTTTGAGTTCTTGATAATTTTATGTCAGCAATTTCGTTATGATTTTTATTTTTATTTTTAGGGTTGTCATTTGTTGATTGGTTGTCTTTACTTTTATCTTCATTTAATAATCTTTGATAATGCTCAGCGTATTGAAAAAAGTTTTCCGCAACAATTCTATCTCCATTAGAATGAGCGTCTTGTGCCATACTGATATACCTTTCCAAAGCTCTAGCTATAGATCCTCTAGTTTTTGGAGAACCTGATGCATTTAGGTGTTTAAAAGTGTAGGGCTTTCTGGATGAGGGTCTCAACCTTTTTTTTCGAAATTTGTTTTTTTCAATCAATTTTAAATTCAGATTTTATATTATTCTTAAAATACTATTTTTTTTTCAAAAGGAGAATTTACACTAACATCTTAAAAAATAAAACTCAAATTTTATTTTTTAAAAATTATTACTCTTTCCTTGTCAAATAAATCTTTTGATACACTAATAGTATTAAATTGGTTAAGCTCAAAAATTTTTTTAACTTTTTTGCTTTGACCATTCCCAACTTCAACCAGAATAAATCCATTCTTTTTTAAATAACTCCTACCCTCATCAGCAATTCTTCTGAAAGCATTTAATCCATCATATCCACCGCACAATGAGACTTTTGGATCAAATTTTTCAACCTCTGGTGGCAAAGTAATAATTTCACTTCTTTTTATGTAAGGTGGGTTTGAAACAATGATATCAAATTTATTTTTTACATTCGAAAACCAATTGCTTTTAAAAAAATTTATTTTACTCTCAATATTATGACGTTTTGCATTTTTTTTTGCAATTTGTAAAGCTTCAATACTAATATCTATTGCATCTGCTAATACACTTATTTTTTTATAAAGTTCTAGATATAATGATATAATAATACACCCACTACCAGTTCCTAAATCTAGTATTTTTATAGGTTTAGTCGACTTCTCTTTTAAACTTTTTACTAAATCAATTATTAATTCTGTTTCAGGCCTTGGATCAAGAGTTTGAGAATTTACAAAAAACTCCCTAGAGTAAAATTCCTTTTTTCCAATTATCTTTGAAAGTGGTTTTCCCATACCTCTCAAAGCAATTTTTTTTAAAAATATTTTAGTTTGTCTTTTTGAAATTTTTTTTTTTTTATTCACATAGTAATCATTGAAATCAATTTTATTAACTTTTGAGAACATTAAAATTGACTCATATTTTGGTCTAAGGACATTTTTTTTTTCTAAAAAATTTTTACCAACTTTTATTAAATTATAATATTTCATAATTTTAGTTCAGATAGTTTTTTCATATTATCATCAGTAACTAAAGCTGAAATTATTTCTTCTAAACTTTCACCATTCAAAATTTGATCTAATTTATATAAAGTTAGAGAAATTCTGTGATCTGTTACCCTTCCTTGAGGAAAGTTGTAGGTTCTAATTCTTTCAGATCTATCACCTGTACCTACCTGACTTTTTCTACTAAGCGCTCGCTCTTCATCCTTTTTTTGTCTCTCAACTTCATAAATTCTAGACCTTAAAACCTTCAGTGCTTTCGCTTTATTTTTGTGCTGAGATTTTTCATCTTGGCATTGAGATACGACTCCGGTTGGAATATGTGTTATCCTTACTGCACTATCAGTTGTATTTACTGACTGTCCACCTGGCCCACTTGATCTAAAAATATCAATTCTCAAATCTTTTTCTAAAATATCAACATCTACATCAGAAGCCTCGGGTAAAACTGCAACTGTTGCTGCAGATGTATGAATTCTTCCTCCAGATTCTGTTTCTGGTACTCTCTGAACTCTGTGTGTTCCAGACTCAAATTTCAATGTTCCAAAAACACTTTCACCAGAAATATTCAGTATTACCTCTTTAATTCCATCATGGTCTGTGTCACTTATATCCATTACTTCACATTTCCAATTATTTAGTTCTGAAAATTTTAAGTACATTCTAAAAAGATCTGAGGCAAAAAGAGCAGCCTCTTCACCTCCTGTCCCTGCTCTAATTTCAACAATTGCATTTTTTTCATCAGATGAATCCTTCGGAATTAGTAGTACTTTAATTTCGTTCTCTGTTTTTTGTTTTTTCTCTAATAAAATATTTTTTTCATTAATAGCTTCTGCTTTCATTTCATCATCTTCAGAAATCAAAAGTTCATCTAAATCTTTAACTTCTTTTTCACATCTAAAAAACTGATTTATTCTTTCTATTAAAGGTTTCAGATCTGAGTATTCTTTAGAGAGTTTTGCGTAATCAGAAAAATCATTACTGTTTAAATTATTTAGTTTTTCTTCAAGATTTGCGAAATTTTCTAAAATATCATTTAATTTTTGAGTGTCCATTATTACTCTTTGAATGATTCAAGAAAATTATAAATCTTTTTTTTAAAAATAACATCTCCCTCTTTTAAAAGGAAAGAATTCAAATTATCAAAAAAGATTTGTTTTTGACTTAAATTTAAGTTTAATTTTTTAAAAAAACTATTTAAAATTTCATTATTTTCAATATCTTCTAACAAAAAACTCTGATTCTCTGTAATTATATCCTTATTAAAAAATGAAAAAAATTGCTCTAAGTCGTTTAAATCAAACAAAAACAAATTACTTAACTTTGATACTGAAGGATTAATGTTGCCAGGAAGTGCACCATCAATTAAAAAAATTGGTTTTTGTCTTCTTAAAGCTAAAAGTTTTAAAATTAAATCTCTAGAAAAAACTTTTTCACCTTTTTTAAATCCAATCAAAAAAATATCCACCTTTTTATAATCCTCGAGAAATTTTTCCTCATCTATAATTTTTTTTACTTTTTCATCAAAAAAAACATTGATGGATTTATTAAAAATTCTCAATTTCTTAAAAGAAAATTTTTTAAGATTTTCTCTTATATCTTCAACCATTTCCTCGTCACCTATTGTAGCAACCTCAACACTTTGAGTTTCACCAAAGATTTGATGACTGATTTTGGCAATAGCCTTAGCAATTTGTTTGGGTTTTGAAGAAAAAAAATCTTTAGATTGTGTCATTATGATTAACCTTTAATAAATCTTTTCCAGAAATTTGTCTAAACTGCTGATTGATAAAGTTTCTTGATTTCCGGTTTGGAAATTTTTCCATATAATTTTTTTTTCTTTCCATTCATCTTCACCAAAAATTATACACCCATAGCAATTGAGTTTATTAGCTTTACTCATTTTTTTTTTAAAATTAACTCCGTCAATTATATTAAAAGAAATATTTTTATTAAATTTTAATGAATTATAAGTTTTAAGTAATTCCGTTTTAAGGCAGTTTGACATTGTAAAAATTCCAATAATTTTTTGGTTACATTCTAATTTATCCATTATCATTAAAATTCTCTCAATTCCTGCAGCCCAACCAATACCGCTCAAATCTTTTCCTCCAAGAGACTTAACTAACCCATCATACCTACCACCAGCAAGTACAGTATTTTGACTTTTACTCTCAGAAAAAATATATTCAAATGCGGTATGATTATAATAATCTAGGCCCCTTACTAGAAAAGGATTAACATCAAACTTAATATCCAAACTTTTAAGCATTTTTTTTATTTGTTGAAAAAACTCTTTTGAATCACTGTCAAGAAAATCCATTATTTGTGGCGAATTACTAAATAATTTTTTATCATCCTCATCTTTTGAATCTAAGATTCTCAAGGGATTGATTTCTATTTTTTTTTTACTTTCGGAAGATAATTTAGAGAAGTTACTTTTCAAAAATTTTTGAAGTTCAGTAATATATCTCTTTCTATTTTTTGGATCACCAAGTGTATTTATTTGTAATTTAAGCTTGTTTCGAATCTTTAATTTGTTTAAAAATTTTTCTGCTAAAATAATAGTTCTTACATCGTCTAAAAAATTTCTATCTCCAAAAACCTCTAGTCCAACCTGATGGAATTGTCTAAGCCTACCAGACTGTGGTCTCTCCCTTCTAAACATTGGTCCATGATAATAAAAGTTTTTATTTATATCCTCTTGCAACGAATTAGTGATCAAAGCCCTTACAATTGCTGCGGTGCCCTCAGGTCTTAATACAAGATCATCACCACCTTGATCTTTGAAATGATACATCTCTTTTGAAATTATATCGGATGAAACACCCAGTGTTTTCACAAAGATGTTTTCATGTTCTAAAATTGGTGTAGAGATTTTTTTAAAGTTATTAAAAACACATACGTCTTTGAAAGTTTTTAAAACATAATCATGCTCTAAAACTGTTTTACCAAAGATATCCTTTGTTCCTTTAACTGAGTTTAACTTTTGCAATTTTAGCTTTTACTTAATAATTCTTTTTGCTTTTTTTCACACAAATCGACTAAATGGTCTATCATATTTCCTTCTCTCAATATATGATGCTTCTCACCATCAAGGTATATTTGATGACTCTTACCTCCAGTTAATCCAATATCAGTTTCCTTGGCTTCTCCTGGACCATTTACAACGCATCCAATCACTGACAGCGTCATCGGTGTGGTTATGTGTTCTAATCTTTTTTCAAGTTCTCCTACAGTACTTATTACGTTAAAGTTTTGGCGAGCACATGAGGGACAAGAGATTATATTAACGCCCCTGTGTCTTAGGTTTAATGACTTAAGCATGTTAAATCCAACCTTGATTTCTTCGACAGGGTCAGCAGATAGCGAAACTCTTATAGTATCTCCAATACCCGCCCATAGCAAAGATCCCATACCAATCGAAGATTTTATTGTCCCAGGTATCATACCCCCAGCCTCAGTTATTCCGAGATGGATAGGATAATCACAAGCATCAGATATTCCATAATATGCTGCAACAGCTAAAAAAACATCAGATGCCTTACAACTTATTTTAAATTCAAAAAAATCATTATCCTCAAGAATCTTCACGTGATTTAAAGCTGACTCAACCATTGCTTCTGGGCAAGGTTCTCCATATTTTTCAAGAAGATCTTTTTCAAGGCTTCCTGCATTTACACCTATTCTAATTGAACAACCATTGTCTTTTGCTGCTTTGATAACTTCTCTCACTCTCTCTGACTTACCAATGTTTCCCGGGTTAATTCTTAGACAGGAAGCCCCAGATTCTGCTGCTTCTATTGCTCTTTTGTAATGAAAATGAATATCAGCAATGATTGGTATCTTAACCTCTTTGACAATTTTTCTCAAAGCCAGGCTTGATTCTTCGTCAGGGCATGAAACTCTGACCAAATCTGCACCAACATTCTCTAGCGATCTTATTTGGTTTACAGTAGCTTTTATATCAGTCGTGAGAGTATTAGTCATGGATTGAACTGATATAGGTGAGTCACCTCCGACTTCTACGTTACCAACGTTAATTTTTCTAGTTTTTTTTCTTTGAATATCTCGCCAGGGTCTTACACTCATTTAATATTTTCTTTTTTGGTTTAAATTTAAAATTACAATTAGTTTATTATAATTAAGTCTTGTAGCTATTCATAGTTTGAAAAACTTTTTTTCATTAAAAGAGTAACAAAATGATTAGACACGAGATGAAAAAAAATAAAAATACAATTAAACTTTTAAAATTTTTATAAAAAATAAATTCACTTTTACTTTTACTTTTACTTTTGCCAATGTCCGATGTGATTGAATTCATTTTTGAAAATTCACTAGAAATGTCCACGTCTAAATATTTTGCATAACTTTTAACAAATCCTAATCTTGGAACATGCCTCGGCATTTTTAAAAAATTTCCTTCTTCAATTAAATCCAAAAAAACTATACTTATATTTAATTTTTTTGAAATACCTTGAATTTTTCTTCTTTTTTGTTTTCTTTTTTGACTTATCTTTTTGCCAATATTTTTGAAAATCTCAGAGTTTTCTTTGTTTAATACATCATCAGGCATGATTTTTTGTTCTCTCACTAAGTAATTGTTTATCTATTTGCACAAGCAAATCATTAAAGATTTTTGAGACTGGTTGAATCTCTTTTACCATAGAAACACTTTGACCAGCCATTAAAGAACCATTCTCTATATCTCCATTTAAAACAGCATTTTTTAAAGAGCCAGCCCAAAAGTGTTCAATTTCCAATTGAGCTTCTCTAAGCGAAATTTTTTTTTCTTCAATTAGATTTAAGAGTTTTTTTTGTTCATTAACAAATTCTTTAGTTGCACTGTTTTCGATTGCTCTTACAGGTATAATTGGAAATCTCTCATCAAGCTTAACAGAAACTTGTGCATTTCTTGCTTCTGATTTTATAAAGACTTTTTTAAAATTTTCATGCGCAATTGATTCAGTCGCACATACAAACCTAGTCCCTATTTGGCAACCTGATGCACCTAATTGTAGATATTTAAGAATTATTTCACCTCTTCCAATACCACCCGCAACAAAAATAGGAACTTCATTTATTTCAGGAAGTATGTCTTGAATTAATACATTTATTGAAACTGGTCCTATATGTCCTCCCGCCTCGCTACCCTCTAATACGAGCGAATCGATACCATATGAAATCATTTTTCTTGCAATTGATAATGTGGTGGCAAAACACATTGTTTTAATTCCCTTGTTCTTAAGAAGTTCGATTTGTCTTTTTTTTGGAAACCCTCCAGCAAAAACAACCAGACCTGTTTTTTTCTTTATACAACAATCAATAAGATCATCAATATCGGGGTGAAGTAAAATTAAATTCACTCCAAATGGCTTGTTTGTCATTTGTTGGGTAGCTTCAATTTCTTCTCCCAATTGCTTAGAGTTCATAGAGCCACAAGCTATAATTCCAAAACCACCGGCATTAGATATTGCAGAAACCAAATTCCTTTCTGACAACCAAGTCATTGCACCACCCATAATAGGATATGTGGTACCTAAAAATTTATTCCCTCTAGAAAATAAACTTTGCCTACAAACTGAGTCCATAAGCCTTATGCAAAGAATTTAGTGCAATTTTTTTCTTATCTGATTCAATTAACACGCTTATCTTAATTTCAGATGTTGAAATAACTTTAATATTTATATTTTTTTTTGCTAATGTTTCAAACATAATTTTTGCCACTCCTACATTACTTTTCATACCAACACCGACAATAGATATCTTGCAAATTTTAGTATCAAAAGAAATTCTTTTAAATTTTATTTTTGAATCTCGCAAAACCTTAACGGCTTTTTTACAGTCATCCAATGGAACTGTAAAGGTAATACTAGCAAACTTTCCATCATCAGTGATATTTTGGACAATCATATCAACATTAATATCTGCCTCAGCTAGAATACTAAAAATTTGACCAGCTACTCCTGGTTTATCAGGTATTCCTTTCAAAGAAATATTGGCATCATTTTCTGATGCTGATATTCCAGTTACAACCTCTTTTTCGAGTTTATTTTCTTCCTTTACAACCATGGACCCTAGCTTTCTATTAAAAGAACTTCTTACATGAATCTTAATATCATATTTCATAGCTAATTCAACTGATCTAGGATGAAGAACTTTAGACCCGAGTGATGCCATTTCAAGAATTTCTTCATAAGTTATATTTTTAATCTTTTTTGCATCTCTAACAACCCTGGGGTCGGAAGAGAAAATTCCCTCTACGTCAGTGTATATCTCACAAATTTTTGATTTCAGAGCTACTGCCATGGCAACAGCACTAGTGTCTGAACCACCTCTTCCAAGAGTTGTTATTCTTTCTTCAGGGCTAATACCTTGGAAACCAGCAACCACTAATACGTCAAATTTTTTAAACAATTTTAAAATTTTTTCTGTATCTATTCTTTCAATCCTTGCTTGACTAAATTTATTATCAGTAATTATTGGAACTTGCCAACCAAGAATTGAACGAGACCTTACTCCATTTTTATTCAAAAAAGTACTAATTAACGCAGATGAATATTGTTCACCGGTTGATAAAATTACATCGTATTCTGGTTTATTGATATCAGAATCAATTTTTTTATATTGCTCTACTAAATCATTTGTAACACCACTCATAGCGGAAACCACAACGATTATCTTCCTATGGCCACTTAAAATTTTGTTCTTAACCAACTGTTGCAAGTTTTTAATTCTACTTAAATTAGCAACAGACGTTCCACCAAATTTCATTACTAATATTGACATTATTTTTTTATTGTTTCACAAATTAAATATAAACATATGTAAATATATTGATATGAAAAGCAAGAGAATTACAATTCAAAAAAATAACAATAAAAATATTTTTGATGAGTTATCTAGTGAGTGGTGGAATGAAACAGGAAACTTCGAAGCTCTGCACTCATTTAACCCAACCAGAATTAAATTTATTTTAAATTCAATTGGAAAATCAATTAAATCCTTAAATATTCTTGATATAGGATGTGGCGGGGGAATTTTATGCGAACCACTTGCTAGACTTGAAGCCAACGTTACTGGAATAGACGAAAACGAAAAGGCAATTTTAGTTGCAAGAAAGCATGCAAAGAAAATGAATTTAAAAATAAATTATAAACAAGGTAGCATTAATGACATAAGTTTTCAGAAAAAATTTGATATTATAACATGTATGGAAGTTCTAGAACATGTTGAAAGTGTTGATTTACTCATAAAAAAATCAAGAGAATGCCTTAAGAATGGTGGGGTTTTTGTTGGTTCAACAATAAACCAAACAATTACATCATACTTAACTGCAATTTTTTTTGCAGAAAATATTTTGAAAATTGTTCCAAAGAATACACATCAATGGACCAAATTTATAAGACCAAACAATTTAAAAAAAATACTCCTTAGAAATGAATTCTCGGATATTAAATTTCAGGGAGTATTCTATAATTTTCTCAAGAAAAAGTGGAATTACGTAAATACAGAAAAAATAAATTATTTATTTTCATCTAAGCTAGAATGAATAAAGTTTTTTATCAAAGCTCATTATTAAGATATATTAGATCTAAAAAAGGCATGGCTCTGGATCTGGCTTCTGGTGATGAAACATTTGTAAACCTATTATTGAAAAATCATTGGTATGTTGATTCAGTTGATTTAAAAAAAAAACTAATTTTCACAAAACAAACTATTCTTTTAATCAAATTGACTTAGAAAAAACAAAATTGGCAAAAATACGAAAAAAGTTAGCTCTGAAGAAATATGATCTGGTTATTTTATTTAGGTTTTTGAACAGACCTCTCTTAAAAATAATTCCCTTTTTAATGAAAAAAAATGGTCTTTTTTTTTGTGAAACATTTATGATTCAAAATGGTAAAGGTAAATTGAATACAAAAACTAATATGCTTCTAGAAAAAGAACTTTTAAATTTAAAACTTTATAAATTAAATCTTTTAAAATTTTACCAAGGAAAAGATTTACGAAAAGGTAATTTTATTCAAACTGCTATTTTTAAAAAAGTTTAACTAAAACTCTGTCATTGCTGGAATTCTTTTTCTATAAAAATTTACCTTCTCTAAATCGATGTCACATGAAATTGATCCAATCGAATTTTTAGCTCTTTTTAAAATTTTTCCCCATGGGTCAACTATCATTGAGTTCCCAAATGTGCGTCTTCCGTTATCATGATAACCACATTGCGCCGGCGCAAAAACAAAACATCCATTCTCAATCGCTCTAGCCCTCAACAGTGACTCCCAATGTGAAATACCTGTTGTATAAGTAAATGCAGCTGGAATAGAAAAAAAATGAGCCCCTTTTTTAGCAAGTTTTTTGTAAAGTAAGGGAAATCTTAAGTCATAGCAAATTGTCATTCCTAAATTCCCCCATGGAAGTTTCGTAAGATTAATTTTTTTACCTGAATCATAATTCTTAGACTCAATGTATTTTTCTTCTTTACTTAAAAAAACATCAAAAAGATTTATCTTATCATAACTTGAAACTACTTCTCCTTTAGGATCAATTATAAGAGAACGATTAAAGAATTTATTATTTTTGTTTTTTTTAGGAACTGAGCCAATAAGGATGTAAGAATTTTTCTTTTTTGAATAGTATTTTATTAAATCAAGAAATTGGTTATTCCAATTTGATAAAAAATCGTTTATTCTTTTTTTTTCATCTGAAAAAATTGCAACACACTCCGGCAAACAAATTAAATTTATTTTTGTAGCCTTAATTTTCTTAAAAATCTTATCCAGCATTTCAATATTTTTCGATGGAAATTGGCTACTATTAGTCTGAATACAAAAAACTCTAATTTTCATTCTTTTAACAATAAGTTTAATTTTCCTTCTTCATGAAATCTTTTAAGATCATCATACCCTCCAATATGATTTTCTCCAAAAAATACTTGAGGAACAGATGTTCTCCCATTAGATAATTTAATCATTTGATTTTTTATTTTAGGATCATTATCAACTAGAACTTCTTCAAAATTTAGATTAAGTTTTATTAAAAGTTTTTTTGCTGCAAAACAATATGGACAAAGCATAGATGAATATACTAAAATTTTCATAATTATGGATTATAATATTTACAAAAAATTATCAATTGAAGAAAAAAATAAAGCTTTTAAAAAATGGAAAACTGATAATTTTTTTTTTAAATCTTTTTCAAGAATCCTTTACAATAAAATTTTAGAATTGAAACCTGGATTTGAGAATATTCTGCTTTTATCCAGTGACTTAGATGAAACTGTAGAAGAGGTTTCAAAAATTAGCGCTAAAAAATTAATTTATGTATCGCAATATAAAATTTTTGAAAAGGAATTTTTTAAAAATAAATCATACAATCTGATTTTTTCTGATTTTGATAATTTACCATTAAGAAAAAATAGCTTTGATTTAATAATATGCAATTTTTGTACAAACAAAGTCTTAGACAAAAAAAGTTATCTACAAAAACTACTTGATATTTTAACAGATGATGGCCTTTTTATTTGTAATTTTTTTGGTGAACAGACACTTACTGAACTCAAGCAGTGCTTTTTTATTGCTGACGATAAATTTTTAAATGGAGCCTTTAATAGAATTCCAAGAATCTATTCAATGGCTGATTTTAGTAATTTATTAACAGGGATTGGTTATAACGAAATTGTTACGGAAAAAGTTAATTTTGATATTTTTTATAAAAATATTATACGTATCCTAAAAGATATTAAAAATATAGGCGAAAAAATTCCAATAAAAGAACCAAAAGAAAAAATTTCAAAAACGTATCTCAAGTTTCTAAATAAAATATATAAAAGAGAATTTGCTGATCAAAACTCTCAACTCAAAGTTACCTTAGATATAATCTCTATAAGTTGTTGGAAGCAATTAAAAAATAATTTAAAAAATTGATAATCTTTTTATTTGATGAAAGCATTTTAAAATCTTTAATTTCGCTAAATCTTATCCATTTAACTTTTTGATTTTCTAAGGCTTCAATTTTTCCATACCAAGAGTCTAAAGAAAAAAAATTTAGGTTAATTATTTCTCTTCTTCTTTGAACTTGATATGAAAATAGAAAAATCAACTTGTTAATGTTAATTTTAATTGAGAGTTCTTCATTTAATTCTCTCTTCAAAGCCTCAATTAAAAATTCATTTTTTTTTACTTTACCCCCGGGAAATTCATAAAATCCACCAAAGGGTTTATTTGCTGGCCTGGAAGTAATCATTAGTTTATCTTTTTTTCTTAAAATACAAGCAACAACTTTAATAATTTAGCTCCTGTAATCGGTATTTATACTAATGTAACTTTTGGTAAGATCACAGGTCCAAACTGACCAGCATCCATTACCTTTTCCTACTGTAACTGAAATTTCAATTTCTTTTCTCTTTAAATAGTTGTTTATTCTTTTTATGTTTTTTGACAATAAATTCTGTCCAGACTTTAAAATAAAAAGTTTACCAAATTTTATCGATATTTTTGAGTTTTCTAGAGTTACACCAGTCTTACCTAATGCCATTATAATCCTTCCCCAGTTTGAGTCAGAGCCAGCCATAGCAGTTTTAAATAATGGTGAGTTTGCAATTGACATTCCTAATTTTTTAGCATCTTTATAATTTTGAGCACCATCAATTGAAATTTTTATAAACTTTGAAGCTCCCTCTCCATCTTTTACAATTAAATGTGACAAATTAGCCATTAAACTTTCAAGTTTATTAAAAAATTCTTTTTTTTTGGAGGGTGGTAGACTTTTTTTATTTTTGACCAAAACCAACAACACCATATCACTAGTTGATGTATCACTATCTACAGTGATTGAGTTAAAAGTTTTTTCTACAATATTATTAAATTCTTTTTTAATTTCACTTTTTTTTAATGTGATGTTTGAAATTACAAATGAAAGCATTGTAGCCATATTTGGAGCAATCATTCCCGATCCTTTGGCAATTCCATTAATATAAATTTTTTCTTTTTCATTATATTTAATTTTCTCAGAATATAGTTTTGGAAAAGTATCAGTGGTTCTAATTGCATTAGCTGCTTTTAACCAACTTTGAGGATTATTATTCAGATTCTTAATTAATAAAGGAATTTTTCTAATAATTTTTTTATAGTCCAAGGGCTCACCAATTACTCCAGTAGAAGCCATGTAAATCTCTTTTTGATTAATTGACAATTTCAAAGAAAGAGCTGTAATAATTTTTTTTAAAGCCTCTTCCCCTTTTTTTCCATTAAAAACATTCGCATTCCCTGAATTAATTATCAGAGCTGAAACTTTACCATTTTTAATAATTGATTTGTTCCATATTATTGGTGCACCTGGAGTCTTTGAATTTGTAAAAACACCATAAATTTGACTTGGTAAATCAAACTTTATCAAAACTAAATCATCTCTAAAGTTTTTCTTAATACCACAACTTACTGATGAAACACTTACACCATCAATTTCATAAAGTTTTTTTAGTTTGTTTGGTGCCAAAGGAGAAGTTTTTATTATCATTTTAAAATAAACAAAAAATAATTATATCCTTATCTATAAAATTATTATAAATAAATACAATGTTAAATTTTCTCTC
>MDTB01039386.1_pt1 | contig 14805 bp, 13 predicted proteins | sample 811161 | NCBI WGS metagenome assembly MDTB01 (sample SAMN05326650, study PRJNA326480) | marine metagenome | isolation source: seawater | place: Mediterranean Sea | collected 2009
ATCTGTCATCAAATCCTGCAAGTAGATCGCTCAACTCTCCATGATTTATATAGTCACCAAAATTGAAATCTAACATAATTTTTTTCCTATTTTTTTATACTCTGGAAGCATATTCATTGATTAATTGTTCGCCATAAATTGATTTGAAAATATTGCTAGCCTCAAACGCATTAGCAGCAGTGCAATAGACCTTTTGCGGATAGCCATCTATGTTTGCAATAGTCCACCATTTGTATAGATCGTTACTGTGAGAATGTGTTGCCTGAAATTTGTTCATTGTTTATTAATTTAAATGACTTAATCTTTCTCCTGCTTCTTCATCTTTTAGCAGCAGCTTTTCTAGGTCGATAAGTTTTGGAGACTCAATAACGATATCTTTTTCTTCGCCTGCAACGTTTCCTGACATGAGCCCATAGATTGTTCGATCGAGCTCCAAGGGCGTAATCTTAGCTTCATTAGATATCTTGTTAACTATTTTGAAGTAATAACTTTCCCAAGAATCGGATTCACCAGCGGATATATTTAATATTTTTTCTGTAGCTGATTCACTGAAATTCTCGTAACTAAGTTGACTATTCTTTAAAGCTTTAAGCATCCAGGGCTGAAGCATAAGGCAGATCATACGCTTTAAATGAATATCAGGTTTTGTAGTTTGTCCGGTAGGATGTATTTTTAAACTCTCAAAAGATTTGTTTTTGACATTCCAGCGCCAAAGCAACAGGTCCTTAATAAAATTTCCAGAAATTGCCGTGCCATGCCCATGTATCTGTTTCATCTCTATTAATGCTTTTGACCAAATATCCTGCTCACCAAGATCTATTTCTTGTTGAGCAAGTCCGATTAGATGATCGCACAGCCCACCTATCGTAGGATCTTCATATTTCGATACCATCCTAGTTAATTCGCTGATTGTTCTTAAAGCTTTAATTGGGATAGATTTCTTATTATTTCTTATAAGATTGTCGTAAGCATTATTGTTAGCCTTTTCCGAATCACATAACCTCCCTCCCTCTTTCATGAACTTAATTAGCAATGGTCTTGATTGATCGATTTTAAGCTCTGCTAGAATACCTTTTTCGCTATGAATGCATTTGCTATGGCTGGCAACAAACTCTATTGCACCTTTCCAAAGGTTTTGATTTGCTGGGGCTTGTGAGTTAAACATATTGAATGCTGCAAATGCACATAGCCCAACATTATTAAATTCAAGATCAATGTCGAATCTAAGAACATGATTTTCATAGAGCCTTTTTGCTTCCACAGAACTTATATCAAAGTCATTCTCTTCTGCGGCTATAACTCTTCTTAAAAGCTCTTTTTTCAGTTCAGTAAATTGCTGAGTTGAATTATGAATTTCAGGATTTTTAATTATCTTGTCTGTATGTACTTTTATAAAACTTTTCATATTTCCTTACATAGTATTTTTACTATTTTTTATATTTATTTTTTAGAGGGGAGCCCTTGATGTTAGTTTCAAGGGCTTTCTCAAAAGACTCTTTACTGTTAAAGATTTAGAACCGCCACAGTTCTTCTTCATCTTCCATTATTGAATAAGATAGCTCTGAGTCACTTTCGCCTGATATCCAATCTTCGACATCATCGACTGTGCCATCTGATTCATTGATAAGATCTGTAATAGCATCTTCGACTTCCATGCCATTAAGGTAGCTAAAGTTACTGTCTTCAGGCACAGAACTGACCTCAAAGCTTTGATCAACCCCAAAGCCAGATAGGTATTGCAAAAATTGAGCTTCTGTTAAACCCAATGCTTCAACGTCAGCTTTTTTTACATTCTTCTCCTTTACGACAATTACAGGGCGCGATGTAACAGTTCTAATTCTATAAACTTCCATTTTTCTATTCTCCTATTTTTAAAATTTATTAAAAAAACAAACTCTGTTTTTTTTCAGGCAGAATTATGTGCTGAAAATTTTCATATTGCAACAATTTTTAAGCAATAAAACCACTTTTTTTTTCATATTACGACTAAAATATACAAATTATGAATATTTTTCTTTAATATATGATTAATATTTAACATTAATTATGAAATAAATTAGTTAAAATACTTATTTATTAGCTATAATATATTAATAAATGAGTATAAATAATGTTAGCTTAAAATCTGACCTAAGCAAGCTTAGAGAACGTATTGAGGGCATTAGGTTATTTCATGACAGAAACGAGTTAGATTATAAATTTGGAAATGGAAGCCGTTATATTTTAGAAGCCTACATCCATCAAAAAATGGGTACCCTTGAAGATTTTTTACCAAACTTGAGAGATTATCCCTCTATCTACACAAAGAAAAAAAAATCTTTAGACCTTGATGCTCTTCAACATTTGTTGGCATGGCTACTTGCATCTCACAATCCGGAAATTGATAAAAAAAGCTTTGAGATTGAAAAAGATTATAAAGAAAACAGGTTACTTTATGATTACTTACTTCCTAAGGTTGGAACTCAAAAAAGTAATTTGAATGACCTTCGAGGAGATGGCACAGGAGATAAAAAAAAACATCAACTCATAAAATATGCCATAGAGGAAGGTTTTGTTGAAAAATTAAATTCTCATATATTCTGGTCTGCATACTCTGAGATGTCTGTGCGCCTCAATGAAAAAAATGATAAAGCAGACTCTATAAAGGTCAAGCAAGTCCTCCAAGATTATCAAAATAAATTAGCAATCAAGTTGGCCGAGGAGAACAGCCAGCTTAAGCCAAAAATTTCTCATCTCATACATGAGGAAGATTTGGATTTAATTTCAATCATAGATAAATATGACGCCTCAAGAAAAAAGAAATTTTTAGATTTTGTAAATGAAGCTCTAAATAAAAATCCTCAAAAAACAGACTCAGACTTGGAGGATAGAAATTTTAGATGGGATTATGATTCTACTGTTAAAAGAGGCATTTATAATACAGATCATTTTTGGCCAGAAAAAAATATACTATCCAGATGCATAATGATTCTTCACGGCATAAACCCATATAGTATTAAACTACCTATCAGAGGTATTCTAGATCCTGCACAGAGAGGAGCTTTTGAGCTTCAAGCATTAATTAGTAATGTTGAGGCTAAGGTTGCTAGATGGAATGCATTGGAGATGCATAGCTCAGGAATGACTATGGTATTAAAATGCTTAAAAAAGATAATTGATATATTTGAGATCTATTCCTTAATACACAAACAACACAAACTTGAAGTCAGCGGCGATATTCGCGCCGGGTATGAATATACAAAAGATGATTTAATTACATTAAACCAACTTGCCTTAATCACCGGTTTAAAACCAACAACAATTCTTAATGAGAGCAAGGCCTTAGAAAAGCAAAGAGCAGATCATAACCATCCTCTGCATTATAATGAATATTTAATTGCTGCCTCAAAAGAGAGAATTCCAGCAAATATTAGGAGTCAATCCGATAGCAGATGTTATGAAATTGAATCTTCCGTAAAGTGGATTAAATATAAGGATTATCATAAATTAAGAAATTCATTTAAACGAATTCCATTACAATTTACTAACCATGAAGACGATTTTGACTATGGTATTTTAGAAATACAAGGTTAGTTCCAGTATTGGTCAAAATACTATATCGTCAATTTATCTTCACATGCATTGGGACAAGTTTTACGCAGGGATAAGTACTGCTTAGCGTTACAAAACTTTGTATATTTTTTAATGAATCATCATATAGATATACTTGGTTATAAAATCCCTCTTCAAGATATTGACTAATTATTTGTTTTTTGGCTTGTGCCGTTTCTAATTTTTTAAGATTGCCAGCCCTTTCTATAAAAATATTATTAATGTCTATTCCTTCGCAGGCTAGATATTCTAGGAACATCGTTTTGCAGTCTAAATCAGATCTGGCAGTTAATAAAATTGTCTTAGAACCTTCAGTAGTTTTTTTAATGCAGTCTTGAGCTATCTTGATCATGGATTTTATTGGCTGAGATTCTTCAGCAAATTTTTTAGCATCTCTAAATTCTGCAAAACAAATTCTTTCATCGGCAGAGAACTTATAATCTTTTAATTCCTCTGAACTTAGATATTTTACTTGTCCTTTGGTGTTTACAATCCTAGCTCTAGCCGAGGTTCGAAAGAGGGTATCATCTATGTCAAAGACATAGAGGGATTTAATAGGATGCTTATTCATTTTTATCAGAGCTCCAGATTTTGTGTAGTTTATTTCTTTGCAGCTCCCAGACATCGATTTTAATGTCAGCGGTGAAAGTGATGGAATTATGATCCTCTGCCAAGTGATCTTTTTTGTCCCATTGAATTAACATCGCTTTAGAAATATGTTCTTTGCCTAAATGTTTAGCTCTTGATTTTAGGTAAATTTTTAATTGACTTAGGTGCTCAGCCTTGTCTTCGAGTGTTGCTTGTTTGGTCTCAATAATAATGTCTTCACTGATTCCAAAATTAGTTTGCTTAGGAATATAAAAATCAGCAATGATGTAGCCAATTGGATGCTTTTTGTAGAGCACATCCAATGATAATTCTTTTTCATATTCTATTTTTGCTTGAATGAATTCAACAGCCAAAGCAGCTTGCAAGATGTTTTCCTTAAAGCCTGCACCCAGCTCTTTTTGAATTTTTGTGGTTAATTTGGTCACATGTTCATAAAACTGTTTCATTTTTTCTTTCCGGGTTGGTTAGTTTCTTTTTCTTTGTTCTCACATTTTTGGAGCAATGCAATGGCACTGTTGAGTGCCTTAATGGATGAATCAATTGAGCCTATTTCAGATTGATATATCTTTCTCTCTGCAATCAAAAGCTTAAGTTGAGTTGATGCCAAAACCTCACAAATCACATGAGGTTTATTCGCTGCAAGTAATCGGACTTTATTGGCAAGAAATTTTGAGCTTCTGGAAAGCTTGATAATAGATTTATTATCCATGTTGTAAGCCAAGTTGATGATTGTTTAAGTAGTCTTCTACCGCACAAATGATAAGTTGATCTTCTGCAGAAGTTCGCTCTTGCTTTAACTCTTCTGCTTCATTTAGATAAGTCTCCACACAAGGCCATGGACCTGCAGAAGCCCATCGTTCTTTTATTAGAGATTTATTGAAGGTAATAATTTCTTTGGGTAAGTTGATCGCATCTTCTTGGAATAAAATGCGGTGTCCAAATTCTTTGGCTCTTGAGTCATTGAATCTGGAACAAAGAGATAATTTTTCTTCCAGCGATTCAGCTTTGTGAAATTTCTGGAATAAATTTCTATCAGCATTGCTAAAAAATTTTTCGTAGATAGTTTGCTCAATGACTTCTCTTTTAGGCCATTGCTTTTGCTCAAGATCGGTAGAGGCCACCAAGACCCTTTCAATCCATTCTGGATTTTCATCATAGCGATCTGCATTTGAGCTGAGCTCATTAAGCGGACAATCAAACTTAAAATCAAATGCATTTGCATCTGCCAAACTATGCGACCTATTGAGTCGAATAATCTTAAATGGAGACTCAGTATTAGGTTTAGCAAGATATCCCATGATGTCTTGGTAACTTAGATCAATCACATCCTCTATCGGATAATTAAGATCTACGCATATCGCCTCATTTTGATTCGTGGGGTTGATACCGAGAAACTTAATGGGGTAGGCCCAAAACCTGGCGAAAGGTTGATGGCGATAACCAATAACCTTCGTTTTAGCCAAGAACTCTGCGCAACCCTGTTTCGTGGACTGCAGGAGATAGTCATCCACTAACTTTGGGTGCGCAGTTTTAAAAAATTTAAGGAGTTCGACCATGAAAACACAATCAGACAGGGCATCATGTGCATTGGAAGTATCGAGTCCTAGTCGACCCACTACAGACTCCAGTCTGCAGATAGGATTACCATTTTTATTGATCTCAAAATCTATGAGGTCTGGAAATAGCTGACTAACCAGTCTGGTTAACATCAACAAGTCTGATCTCCCATTGCCATTGGTATTGGTAACAAAAGGATCCAATAAATTCCAAAAAAATTGTTTTCTGTATAACTCTTCATCAAAAGCATGACCGTTGTAAGTTATAAAGATGGCTGGCTCAGGTTGACTCCATGCTTGCCATTGATCATGAATGGATTTCATCATTTGGTAATGTGTTGCTGAGCTTTGAAGGGTATCTATTTTTTTGTGCGTTAAATAAGCACCAGGAGTTGGAACGATCCATGGCAGAGGTGCACATGAGACATCCATTGTATCTAACGTTTTGCAATTTTCGTCCGTCAGCATGGATGCCGATTGAATAATCTGGATAAAATCTTTCTCATCCCTGCCAGTGGTTTCAGTGTCGCTAAAAATATACCTATTTTGATATTTCATGTAGTTTTCCTCCTTTATAAGAAAATGTTGTTATTTTTTGAATCTCTTCTGCTGTGTAACGCAATACTTCGCCATCTCTCAGGCCATGACACCAGGGTGTCACTGAAGCTAATCTCCCTGTACCATCTTTGATGTAAAGAGTTCCAAACCCATGCTTTTCACCCTCGTAAAAGTCGTACTCTCGTATTTTTTTAAATGCAGTGTTGAAATGTATAAACTTGCCATGCAAAAGCCCATTTTTAAATTCAGCACTGAGCTCAAGAGAGCCATTATCATAAAAAGCTTCATAGGTGCCGGTGTATTCCATCAATATGCATTGATGGAGAGGAGTATTTTTACTAGGCACATCTAATGTTTCTTTGCCATCTTTTTTAATACATTGAACAAATTGACAAAACTTGTCTTGCACATACACAAGCTCAGGCTTAGAATTTTTACGCATAACAAAACCCAGATCTCCATGATCAGGCTCAATGTCCCACAAGCCTTCTAATTCAAATGTGATATCTTCAATGTCCGCCTCTTCATCGATCAAACCCCTGCTTTTTTTAAGTTTGCCTTCTTTTTTAAGCAGCGCATGCTTGTATTCCATTAGGTTAGTAATTTTATTCATAATAGTTTTATTATACTTTCTACTAACGACATATAATGTCGCACATAATTTCAATTTTCTTATTTTTGGTTTTTAATTAATATATAAAGAATAACTTATACCTACGACATATAATGTCGTGTATAGTGTTCTAATGAATGATACATCCATCCGTTATTTAGAAATGCTGCAGTTTTTACCTATGCATCCGGCGAAGCGATCACTGCCTGAAATTAAAGAGCATCTTGAGGAATACGGATATTTTGTAAGCGATCGCACAATTCAAAGGGACTTAATTAAATTGTCTTCAGCTTTTGGGCTTTATTGCGATGATCGAAGCATTCCATTTGGCTGGTGTTGGATGAAAGATGCGAAAAGAGCCGATATGGCATCAATGGATCATGCTGAGGCCTTAACCTTAAGTCTTGCAAAGACATACCTATCAAATGTATTGCCGATTAATAACTCAGCCAGAATAGATGCTTTATTTAATAGAGCAGAAAACTTTCTTGATCAAATGCAGGGCTCTGATTTAATTAAATGGAAAGATAAGGTCAGAGTCATCCCGGTGACTCATGGTTATGTCACACCAAAAATAAAAGATGAGATTCAAGGCGTCATCTATGAATCTCTTCTTAGAGAAAAACAATTTGCAGGTAAATATCTCTCAAGAGAGTCAACAAAGCCCAAGAAAGCAATCTTTAATCCTCTGGCGATAGTTTCTCATGGTGTCGTGACACGAGTGATATGCACAAGAGAAATTGATGGACAAATCGATAACATTATTCGCTACCTGCCCATTCATAGGTTTAAGTCAGTCAGCTCTCTTGAAGACAGGATCAATATTCCAGATGGCTTTAATCTTGATGATTACTTATCTTCGGGACAAATAGAATATCTCTATGATGAAAACATAGATTTACATCTAAAGTTTTCTTACTCAGCAGGGTTACATTTAACCGAGACACCTTTTTCGAAAGATCAAGATGTTAAAATTCTTAAAGGTAAGTTCATTTCTCTAAAAGCAAATACTCCCTACACAGAAACTCTAAAAAGATGGATACTAGGTTTTGGAGATCAAGTAACAGTAATTGGCCCAGCAAAATTAAAAAAAGAAATTACAGAAGTTTACAGAAAATCTCTTAATATTTAATTCAAATGAACAAATTCTCTAAGTGGTATAAGTTTAGTGACTTTTTTGAGTACAAAGGCCTTGCGTCTGATAATTCCGAATGGAACAAAATAACTGGCTATTTTATAAAGGTAGATGGCGAGCTTTGTCAATTTAATGCAGACAATGGTTTTAATCTTTCCAAAGAGGCGTTAACTCAAATTAACAAAACTTCAAAAGGACTTTATTTTTTAAAAATTTTTACTCCAAAATTAGGCACAAAAGTATACATAGGAAAGTCTGAGGGTAAATCTATCAAAAGCGAGAGCGGAGTCATCAAGAGATTATTAGATCATTTTCAAAAAATACAATCTTTACCTATGAGAAGAGACAATCCAGAGGGTAAAAGTTTATATAAGGAACTGGCATTTCATAAGAGCTTTGGTGGCATGGGCTATAAGCTTCAATGGAATGATCAAAAAACAAAACTCTTAGATCAGAAAAAGAAGTTAGTGACAGAAAACAGAAAACCCGGTGAGCAGGACACTAAGCACGGAATTGTGCTTGGTGAGTTCAAGGATATTAAGTCCGTATCAAATGACTTCATTAAGTTCTCTAGTAAGGAACGAAATAAAAAATGGAAAAATTTCAATAAGAAAATCAAAGAAATGCATCATGCAGAACTTTATAAAAAAGAATTTTGGGACAACTATTGCGAGTTCTCAATTTTATTAGTAGATGATTTATTCAAAACTTATAGTGAAAAAAAAATAGATAAATTAATAAAGGTTGATATTGATCAAGCAGAAACAAAAGCTATTCAAGCCTTGAGAAGAAATTTTGATGCGGATGATATTTTAAATCGTCAAAAAATGGAGGATCCTAAAAAAATTCATGACATAAATAAAGTTCTGCAGCACGAATCTTTTGATTTAAATTCAGTAGATTTGGCCTGCGAGGAGTTAATTTTAAATAATGCAAATAATATTTTAGATAAACTTCAACCTGAAGATTTTAAAAATTGTTTTAAAAGCGCATTAGAGAAAATATCAGCAAGTAACAAAGATTATTACTTACGTTTAACACTCACTGGAAATTCTGATTTAAGAATATCTCCATCCCAACAAAGGAAAATGGCAAATAATTTTATGGTATTTAAACCAACGCGCAAATATATAAATTGTAAGTGCAGCTTGAGTTGTGATGAGCTAAATAATTTTTTTAAGAAAAATAATTGTCAAGATTTTGTATCGGATATAAATGAAACTCCCTACGAGTCCAGCAATATCAGATCAAGTTTTAAAATTAAAGATCTAGATAACAATTCTTGGATAAATGATTTGATGGACGAATGTTTTAAATGTTTTGATAAAAAGTATCCACAAAAGAAGATCAAAGAAAACAGAACGCCAAGATATGGAAAGAAAAAAAATGGAAATACTTAATTTCTTAGATTAATAGCAAGATAAGCTTTCTTTTGTAATACCACTAAGTTTGATAGTATTGAAGTATCAAGTGAGATATCCATGAACAATTTATTTAAAAATCAATTCATTTTTGGCTTAGAAGAAACTCTTCTTGAAAAAAATGATTCTGAAAATATCAATGTCCCATACGGGTGCTTTGCCGTTATCGAGCAAGACGGAAAAGTTCTAGAGGTTCAAAGCTCTGGTAGTTTTCAAAATGTAGAAGATAAAACTAATATTTTTATCGCTTTTTTTAGATCTATTTTAGAAAAATCTAAAAATCTCATTGGCCAAGCTGAGAAGACTGGCATCAATCTAAATACAGTAATAATAAGTAATTTAAAGCAACTTCCTGTCATCGAACATGAGCATGTGGTTAACCTCTATGGCTACAGTGAAGCCAAGCTTAAGATTGCATTCTGGTTGGATCCTTGGGATGCCAGAAATACCAGTGCTTTTGAAAATATTGGATTATTTCTCCAAAATCATTTGTCCGGAAGCTCTATGAGTTTTGATGAATTTAAAAAAATCTGCTTGGAAGCAGCCCTTCCATTTCTTAATGAGTTTGATTTACAGCAAACTCAGGCAGAAGATCAGCATTTAACTTTGCAGCAAATTGAAAACAATATATTCAAACTGATTGGCGTAAGTTCCGTTGTTATTTTCCAAAATGGTGTTGATTTCTCTATTAAAACGATACTTGTGAGTCAGCACTCTGAAGAGGTAGCAGGCACAGGAAATCAAAAATTCTTGATAACAAAAGATGGCAAGCAAGTAATTTTAAAAATTAGATATGAGGGTTATTCTGATAACGATATTCAGGAAGAATCTGTTTCAAATAGCATATTCACTGTTCTCTCACATGAAATAGATAAGAGTGATTTTAATGCAATCTCTCAGCAAAGCTATCTTTCAAGCATTGAGCTGATTTTAAATTCCCAACTAGCCACTGAATTTAAAAACTTTCTGGGGAATTTTGAAGTATTAGACATCAAAGAGGCTGATTCTGATTGGCTGATGAATACAGAGGCAGTTGTTGCTTCTGAGCTAAGAAAAATAAAAGCAGATAGCTTAATGTTAGAAATCTCAGATGCAAAAATAGATCTAGATCGAGCTTCTCATGCTGTTGCAAGAAGAAAAGCAAGACAGGTCTATGAAGAGGAAATTGAGTCCAGGAGAATACGAGTTGAAAAAAACCAAGCTGACCATGAGGTAGATTTAGAAGAAAAAAAACAAAGGATTGAACAAGCAAAAGACCATCTGGGGCTCGATTCTGAGCTCGATGAAATTGATGATATAAAAGCACAAAAACAAGAGGAGAAAAGTTCTCTTGAAGATCTAAAATTTCACAAAGCAAATCTAGCAAGGATTGAAAAAGAACAAGAACTAGCTATTAAAGAAATTTCTGCAGAAAATGAAATAGCAAAAATCAAAGCAAGCTATGATCTTGAAAAGAAAGAAACTGAGGAGCGCATCAAACAACTTGAGAATCAAACACAAGCCTTAAAATCCGATCGCGACGAAGCAAAGCAGGAACGTATCGCAGACGCTGAACAAGAAAGGCAGATCAAAAAAATGCAACAAATGGGAGAAATTCAAGCCAGCCTTGATAAAGAAGATGCCAAACTAGAACTTGAGAGAGCTCAAGCTTTGAAAGATCTTGATCCACAAACTATCTTAGCCTTGCAAGCTCAAAAATTACTAGAATTAGGTGAAGATAAAGAGGCTGCAAACATACTTAAGGCAATTGCGGAAAATAGCAATACCAAATCTGATGATCAAAAAGAAATGTATGAAAAAATTCTTGAAGAAAATAAAGAAATGCAAAAAATCTTAACCGATACGTTGCTAAAGAATAATCAAAGCATGTCAAAGTTAGCTGAAAAATCTTTTACAGGAAAAACAGAGCCGTCAGCTAAATCTAAAATTAAAAATGAGAAAGAGCAGAGTGAGGATAAGACAAATGATTCTTGAGGATGCATTTTTCAATAGAAGGAGCTACATTAAAACTTTGGCCTACTAAGGGCAAATGCAGTTTATAAAAAAATCTCGTTAATTTTTAGATGTCTAGGTAAATCATCCATAACCGCACAAAATTAATATTTTAAAATCATTGAACAGGAAGTGAACTCAAACCTAAATAAAGCTCTCAATCTGCTAGCAAAAATTTATTTTGCTGCAAAAGATACAGCAGACGATAGATTCATAGAAAAAATTCTGTCGATCAAAAGTAAATTTAATGTTTTAGATGAAGAATGGAATGAAGCTATTGATAAATTTGAACAATACAAAGCTCAATTAGAAAAAGTAAATGGGATAGAGTTATCCATCAATCAATCACTTGGGCAAGCCTATGCCTTGCACGATACTAATCTTGAATTCCTGCTGACTAATACAACGAATGAGTATATTGAGGCTTCAATATATTGGGATGATAAAGATACCCCTGATGATTTAGACCTTAATATTAAGACCTATCAAGCTATTGCTCCTAGTGAGCAAGAGTTAATGTCTGGAGATCATGTCTTTGCAAGAGCTGGCAGAAAAACCATAACAGATATGGAGCTCACCATTATTGATGAAGATGAAAAAGAGTCTAAGTTCATGGTGTTACCTTTTAAGATTAATATTGAAATTTCTCCTGAAAATATTAATCAACAAAACATTAATACAATCTCAATTAAGGGAAGAAATGTGGTTGATGCTTCTAACATGACGCAAAATCTTGACTCGAAAGCAGATACTGAAGAGCAATGGCAAAGACTTAAGTTAATCCCAAATTTTATCCACCTCATTAATGAAATGACAGGAGTGGTTGATGCTGATGTATCTCCTCAGAGCAGTGAAGAAATAAAAATCGAAGAAAAGTTATATGAGCCCCTCGCATCAAAAATACATGTGAATCCTGAAGGCGATACAAAAAAAGATTTTTATCCTACGATTGATCCGGAAAACCTGGAGCATCTAGAGAGAAACCGTAAAAAAAACAGTGAAAGCTCAACATTTAAGTTATTTCCAAATCTTGAAAACATAGCGGATATAGATAAACGCTTTAAAAAAGTTGGCAAAATACCTGACTATGATTATCCAGTTTATAACCAACCATTCTATGAAGAGTATTCTAATGGAGACATCAAACACATTCGGCTGCCTTCAACAAATGCAGAAAACTCAATGATCACCAGTTTCTTTTATGACAAAATTGAGACTCTTGGAATTTGCGATAGGGTAAGCGGAGGTGTTAATGAAAAATTTCGAAGTGCAGATAAAATATTAAGGGTCTCATGGGGCATAGAAACAGAAATTGATCGTTATTCAATTGTTTCAATTAGCGATGATGACGGCGAAACTTATGATCAATCCTATATAGTGCATGACAGTAAAGATATTGGGTGGAGCACAATTTTTGATGTAACTGCGGGATCTGATGAATCTTATTGCTATCAATCTTCATGTGGCTCTAGAGATCTACCAATTCCTAGTGGGTTCGTCTGGCAGTTGGGACATAAAGATAATGGCTACTTTGATAAATTATCAAAAAAATTTAAAAAATTAAAAAATTGGAGTCAATATTTTGATGTGCAAGGCCCAATGAATGATCTGCAGGATCATGGCGACGAGCCAGGTTATTTTGAGGAAAAGATCAGTGATATTACAACACGATATCAAACCTTCAAGAGAGCTAACCATCAAGGAGCTTTATATGGTGATATTGAGACTGCATTGTTTTGCTGCGATAAAGTGGATGGACCTAGTGCTGGCATAACTCATAATAAGCTATGCCAATTTTCATTTCATGATGATTCAAATTATTTCTATGACATAGCTCTAAACAACAAACTGAAGTTTCCAGATACCTTTGAGAGAATAAATTTTAATCAACTGACAATTGCGCATTATTCGCAACCTCAATCTGATTTGAACCTCAGCAGAGGCTATATAAAAAAATATAAACCAAAATATAATGGTGTTAATGAGATGGACGATGAAGAATATTCTTCAATGAGGATAGGGTTTGTAAATTGGGAGGATAATAGCTGGCTTATAAGACAAGAGCAGAATCGATTTGGCAGTTTTTATTCCTTTATGGATACTCCATTATTTGATGTTAATAACTTGGAGGAACCAGAAGTAGTGTTTATATCGAGTACGATATGGGATGACAATCCAAACCCAGCCCTACAATTTATTGGCGCTAAGCTAGAAAATGGCAGTCGAAATTATTTCTCAAATCCTTCATCATTGCTTGGATATGTTTTTTATAAAATTAAGCATGAAGTAGATCAGGGAAGCCCACCAATGAAATTGTTTGATGAAATAACTGCACATCGAGCAGATGGAACTCCATCAGATGCTGGAGAGATGCTGGATGATTCTTCTGTAAGGAAGATTTATCGAGCCAAGCATCAAGATGAATATGATCTTTGCAATCAGTGGATAGCTGAAGAAGCTCGTGTTAGTTCTGACTAAGCAACTTTCAATAAAAATAATTGAATTTATAAGATTACAAATGGAAAGAGCACAACCATTAATAAAACCAATAATTGGATAATAATAAAGGGGATGACACCTTTATAGATATCAGTGGTTTTAATACTTTCATCTGCCACTCCTCTTAAATAGAAGAGTGAGAAACCAAAAGGCGGGGTTAAGAAAGAAGTTTGTAGGTTAATTGCCATCAAAATACCTAGCCAAACTGGATCAAAGCCCATCATCAAAAGTGGCGGAGCCACTAACGGGATGATGACGTAACAGATTTCAATGAAATCCAAAATAAAGCCAAAAAGAAAGATGGCACAAAGGATAAAGAATAGGGCGGTGTATTTCCCACCCGGCATCATCTCAAAAATTTGATCAACTAAGACATCACCACCCACACCTCTAAAAATTAGTGAAAAAATTGAAGCTCCGATAAGGATGCTAAATATCATGGTCGTTACCGTTGCTGCTTTGTAACTGGTTGCTTTAATAAGCTCTAAGTTCGCATTGCCATTTATGGCAGCAATAATGATTGCTCCGAGAGCACCGACTCCAGCTGCTTCAGTAGGCGTTGCTATACCTCCAATAATAGACCCAAGGACTACAAAAATTAAAGCTGCTGGTGGAAGTAGAGTTTTTAAGATATTGGCTTCACCTTCGCCTTCTTCAATGGGCATAAATTCTTTTTTTCTATTAACAAGAACGGTATAAATCAAATAACCCACAACAATCATGATGCCTGGCACAATTGCTCCGACAAACAAATCTCCCACTGAGACAGTTTCTTGAGAAAAGATGCCCATGTTGTTCTGTGCTCTTTGATAGGCATTGGACATGACATCG
>MDTB01086730.1_pt1 | contig 14805 bp, 17 predicted proteins | sample 811161 | NCBI WGS metagenome assembly MDTB01 (sample SAMN05326650, study PRJNA326480) | marine metagenome | isolation source: seawater | place: Mediterranean Sea | collected 2009
GGTCGAGTTCAAGCAGCACCCACCTCTAGCCTCCAAAACTATTATAGCAGTAATGATTTCTAATCTACAAGAAAAGATTAATATTTATTTTTCTCTTAATTTGTCAGCTTCAAAAACACCTAGGACGTGAAAATCTTGACAATGAAGTCCTAACTCCTCTAAAGATTTTTGAACTTTTGGATCTTCTATATGGCCATCAAGATCACACAAAAAAAAGAAAGAATCGAATGAATTTTTTTCTGGATAACTTTGTAACTTTGTCAAGTTAACACCATTAATCGCAAAACCACCTAGAGATTGGTAAAGAGCAGCAGGTTTGCTTTTTAACTTAAATAAAAATGACGTAATATATTTTTTTTTACCAAATTCAGGTTGTGAAATATTTTTTCCCATTATAAGAAATCTTGTTAAATTTCCTTTTTCATTTTCAATATTCTTTTTAATTATATCTAAGTTATAAGTTTCAGCACTTAGTGAAGATGCAATAGCGGATTTTTTTTTGTCTTGATTTCTTGAAATCATTTCTGCCGATCCAGCTGTATCAGCTCTCACATGCTCAACTAAATTGTTAGATTTTATAAAGTTAGAACATTGAGATAATGCTTGTCCATGTGAATAAACATCTTTAATTTCAGAAATTTTGGTACCAGGAATCCCCAATAAATTATGTTCAATCTTCTGAAAATACTCAGCATAAATATTTAATCTATATTCAAATATAAGATATTCTATTCCAATGTTACCTGTAATTCTATTTGACTCAGGAATTATTATTTTAGAGCTTGGATCTTTTGAAGCTTTTAAAAAGCATTCATCAAATGTTTTACATGGAATGATTTCAGCTTTTGAGTCAACTGACAGTGCTGCCAAGTGTGAATATGCACCGAATGTTCCTTGAAAAAATATTTTGTTCATTTTGATTTATATTCCATTATTTTTTTTATAGCCATAAAATCCTTTTCTGTATCTATCCCTATTGAAGATTCCTTTGCAAGAGAAACATTGATCTTAATATTGTTATCTAAAGCCCTTAATTGTTCTAATCTATTTTTAATTTCATTAGGCGATTGGGATAAAGAAACAAATTTTTCAAGTGTTTCTTGTTGATAACAATAAATTCCCAAATGATGATAAATATTTTCACTTTGATTGGTAACATTTCTTGTGAAATTTATTGCTTCTGGGAATTGGGAATTATTTAAACTTTCTTTTGTAACCACTTTAACTACATTTTCTTCTCCAAATAAGTTTTTGTCTTCAATTTTTGAAGCTAAAGTACCTAACTTAGATTTTGTTTTGATCATTTGATTATGTAGATTTCTTATATCCTCTATGTTCATCAAAGGTTCATCTCCTTGAAGATTCATGATTAATTTTATATCTCGCTTTCCAATTTTTTTAAAAGCTTCATAAACCCTATCTGTACCAGTCTTATGATTGTTGCTTGTTAAAATAGATTGACCACCATTTTTATTTACATCTTCCATTATTTCTTTGTCTTCAGTTGCAACATATACCTCTCCGATATTTGCACTTTCTGCTTTTTTAACAACATGTGAAATTATAGATAAACCATTGATTTTAAGAAGAGGCTTACCTGGCAACCTTGTTGCTGATAATCTAGAGGGAATAATAACTAATGTTTTCATTCTTTTTTTAATTAAGAATTAGATTATAAACAGAGGCAAAATTGTACATTAAAATATAAGCAATTTTTAATTTATAATGTTATACGTTCAATTTAAATTTTTATAAAATGGATTCTTTTGAAATTAATAAAATAATTGCTGCTGTTTTAATGGTTGCCTTAATGGTAATTGGAATAGGAAAGATATCAGGCATAATTTTTCATGTAGAAAAACCAAAAACCCCTGGTTATGCTGTTGAAGTTGAACAAACTGCCAGTATATCGTCAGCTTCCAATGAAACAGTTGAGGAAAAAATTGATATCGCTGCATTAATGGCAATGGGCGATATAGATAGTGGAGAAAAAATTTTCAAAAAATGTGCTGCTTGTCACTCAATAATTAAAGGTGGAAAAAATAAAATTGGACCTGCTTTATATAATGTGGTCGGAAGAGAAGTTGGAGGAGTTAGTGACTATAAATATTCCAAAGCTCTCATGGCTTATGAAAAAAAATGGACATTTGAAGAATTAAATGGATTTTTAATTAAACCTGCAAAATGGATTAAAGGTACTAAAATGGCATATGCAGGTTTACGAAAAGAAAAAGATAGAGCTTCAGTTATAAAGTATTTGAATCAAAATTCAGACAATCCTAAACCCCTACCTTAATTTTCCAAAACAATATAATAGAATACTTTTTTGAACATGAACTCTATTAAGAGCTTGTTGCCAAACTTTTGATTGTTTGCTTGAAAAAATTTTCTCCTCTACTTCTAATCCTCTTGGGAGGCAATGCAAAAAAATAGCATCTTGTTTAGCAGTTTGCATTAATTCTTTATTAATCTTAAAATTTTTAAATTTTGACAATTTTATTTTTTTATTTACCTTATCATTTAAAGAAATAACTTTGTCAGAAAATATTACATCAGAATTAGCTGCTGCTTTTTTAGCATTATTATAAATATAAACTTTTTTATTATTTTTTCTAACCCAATCTAATACAAACTTTTTAGGTTCATAGTTTTTGGGGCATCCAATATTTAATTTAAAATTAAATTTTACAGATGCGGCGATCAAACTATTTAAAACATTATTTGAATCCCCGATCCAAGCTATGTTAAGCTTATTAATGGGTTTATTTTTTATTTCCTCAACAGTAAAAATATCGCTCAATACTTGTGTAGCGTGAGAACTAGGTGACAAACCATTGATTATTGGGATTGATAAATATTTTCTAAATTCTTCAATTTTTTTATCACTATCAGTTCTTAACATAAAACCATCGCTGTAAGTTGATAAAATTTTCGCAGTATCCTTTATTGACTCACCTCCAATTCCAAGGTGTAGTTCATTGGGTCTCAATGTTAATGTTCCACCACCAAGTTGTTTAATAGCTAAATAAAAACTTAATCTAGTTCTTAAGCTAGATTTTTCAAACATCTGGATTAACAACTTTCCTTTTAGAGGTGCGCCCTTATCTATCTCCAAAGTATTTAATTTTGATCTAACACTTTTTCTTTTTTTTGCATCAGTCAATATTTTTCTTAAATCTTTAGCAGGTATATCCTTTAAATTTATAAAGTGTTTCATTAATTAATATTTTGAACAAACTTTATTAAGAATTTTTAAAGCTTGATTTATTTCATTTTTTTTTACATTTAATGGTGGTAAAATTCTTACAACATTTTCTGCAGCTCTAATTGTAAGTAATTTATTTTTCATTAAATATTGAATAAAATTTTTTTGATTCACGCTAAGCACTAGACCTATTAATAAACCTCTTCCTCTGACCTCTTTAATTATTTTTGGATATCTTTCCTTAAGTTTATTTAGTTCTTCGAAAAAATATTTTGATTTCTTTTTAACATCATTTAGAAATTTTTTATTTGAAACAATGTCCATGACTTTATTTCCAACTGCCATTGCTAAAGGATTGCCACCAAAAGTAGAACCATGTGTTCCGGGTGTCATTCCTGTAGCAACTTTTTTATTCATTAATACTGCTCCAATAGGAAATCCTCCTCCAATACCTTTGGCAATTGGTACAATATCTGGTTTAACTTTAGATCTTTCAAATGCAAAAAAATCACCTGTTCTTGAAATACCACACTGTACCTCATCTAAAATAAGTAATATTTTTTTTTTGTTACAAATTTTTCTTAATCCCTTTAAGCACCAATCAGGTATTACTTTTATACCACCCTCACCCATAATAGTTTCAACCATTATTGCTGCTGTATTTTTTTTAATATTCTTTTTTAAAGATTTATGATCACCGAATTTAAAATGGTCAAAACCTTGTATTTTAGGACCAAATCCCTCTGTCATTTTTTTTGACCCACTTGCATATATTGCCGCTAACGTTCTTCCATGAAATGAATTTTTTATGCAAAGTATTCTATTTTTATGGGGTTTGCCTATTGAGTAAAAATATCTTCTTGCAACTTTAATCGCTGCTTCTGTAGCCTCTGTACCACTATTTTGAAACATAACACAATCAGCGAATGTTTTTTGGACTAGTTTTCTTGCTAACTTCTCGCCCTCTGGAATTAAAAATGCATTAGATACATGCCAAAGCTTTTTTGACTGATCGTTAACAGTTTTTACTAATTCGGGATGAGCATGGCCCAAAGAATTAACTGCAATACCACTTAAGAAATCAAGATACTTTTTTCCATTAGTAGAATAAAGATAGCTTCCTTTTCCATTTTTAAATGAAATTTTTTTTCTACTATAGTTTTTTGCTAAATAGCTCATAAAATATTTAATTGTTAAGTTCCTCTAATAATAATTTAAATAAATAGTACAAGCACCGATTGTATATATATTTTTAAAATTTTTTTACTTAATTGTTGATAAATTGGAATATTAACTTTTTATCCAATGAAAATGTCCCTATATTGTGTTATTTAAAAAATATAACACATAATATAGTAATTAATAAAAAATATAAAATTTATGTCTTGGGACGATGCAAAAGTTGAAAAATTAAAATTGCTCTGGAAGACTAAAACTGCAAGTCAAATAGCTGAGATAATTGGGGGTGTTACTAGAAATGCAGTAATTGGAAAAGCAAATCGATTGAATTTGTCTGCTAAAATAAAAACTAGATCCACAAGCTCTAATCAAAACCTTGAAATCTCTACAGATACTAATCAAGTAAAATCAAAAAGAGGTAGAAGAAGCAAATTCAAATCACTTATTATCGAAAAAGATTTCGAACCTGAAAATCCAAAACAACTTGAAGAATTAGAAGACGGTGTTTGTCGCTATCCGATTGGTCATCCTAACGAAAAAAATTTTTATTTCTGTGGTAGGACTTCTTTAAAAGATTTTAGTTATTGTAAACTTCATCTTCTATATTGCTACGTAGAAAAAAATAAAAAAGAAGAGATAGTAAAAAAAGATGAAGTTCCTGAATTTATTGGAAAAAAAATTAAATCAGCTTAAAAATCAAATAATCTAATCATCCTTTTTTTCAGTATATTTTTCAGTAGAAAATTCACCACCTTCTCTCCACATATAACAATATTTTTTTACCTCATTTTCAAAAAAAAGTTTACTTGGAATTCCAATATCTGAATTGGTCTTATACTTTCCAGAACTTACATTATGATATTTTAGTAATTTAAGTTGGTCTTCTGTTAAAAGCGGTGTGGGAAGCAACTGAAAAAGTTTAGCAGACATTTTTGCTAAAGGTAATGGCAAAGGAAACAGGATCCTTTTTTTATTTATTAATTTTTGAAGTTTTTCTAAAATTTCTTTAAAAGTAATAACCTCTGGTCCAACACATTCAATTATATTGGAGTGAATTTTTTTAGATACTATATTAAAGATTATATCAGTTAAATCAGAGCAATGGATTGGCATAAATTTAGTTTGTCCATTATAATATAATGGAATAATTGGTAGTCTCTTTAATAGTGACATAAATTGAGTAGTAAATCTGTCAGAACTCGAAAAAACAACTGAAGGCCTTAAAATTGTTGATAAGGGAAAATTACTCAATATATTTTTTTCACCCTCTAATTTACTTAATGCATACTTTGAATCTTTTGCTTCATTGATACCTAATGCTGACAAATGAATGAAATGTTTTAAATCATACTCTTTACAAAGATTAGATAATATAGATGGAAATAATGAGTGAACTGTTTCAAAAGAACCATTACCTTTTTTTTCAAATAATATACCAACTAAATTTATACAAATATCTGCATTCTCAAAAAGATTTCTAATTTTTTTTTCATCAAATATATTCGCTTCTACAATTTCTATCCAACCTTGATTTCCTGAACTTTTTATATTTAAACCTTTTTGATGAATATTTCTTGTAACAACAGTCACTCTATAACCGTTTTTGGTTAATTTTCTAATAAGATGGGACCCAATTTGTCCGCTTCCTCCAAAAATTAGACAATTATTTGGTTTCATGTGTTATAAATTAAACGATGAATATTGCTATAAAACTTCACAAAAATGATATACCAGCAGACTTAGATCTAAGCAAACACAAAAGTCTTGCTATTGATTGTGAAATGGCTGGATTAAATGTCTTAAGAGATCCTCTTTATTTAGTTCAAATTTCAACTGGAAATTCAGATGCCCACATTATTCAACTGAATAGAGAAACATTCGATGCACCAAATTTAAAAAAATTACTTGCAAATAAAAATATTGTAAAACTTTTTCATTATGCACGGGCAGATATGGCACATATAAAACACTACTTAAAAATAGATATTGAGAACATTGAATGCACTAAACTTCAAAGTAAAATTGCTAGAAGCTATAGCGACTCTCATGGTTTAAAAAATTTGATTAAAGAATTTGTTAATATTGACATTAGTAAACAATTCCAAAGTTCTGATTTTGGGGGAAAACTCTCTGATCAACAACTTAAATACTGTAGCAATGATGTAATTTATTTGCATAAAATTCATGAAGAACTAAATAAAATATTAGAAAGAGAAAATAGAATAAAGCTTTATAAAGATTGTCTTAAATTCTTAAAAACGAGAGTTGATCTTGACTTAGCTTTGTTTAAAGATGATATCTGGGCACATTAATGAATAAAAAAAAATTTGTCTCTATCGCTAAAGAAGTAATCAATCTTGAAATTAAAGCGCTCCAAAAATTAAAAAATAATATTAATAGTTCATTTGCATTGGCTGTAACCCAAATTGCAAAATGTCAATCAAAAGTAGTTTTGTGTGGAGTGGGAAAAAGTGGACTTATAGCATCTAAAATTGCAGCAACCCTTTCTTCAGTTGGTACTCCTTCTTTTTATTTATCTGCATCAGATTCTTCACATGGAGATCTTGGAAGTTTGACAAAAAAGGATATTTTAATTCTTATTAGCTATTCGGGACAAACAAATGAACTTAAAAATATAATTAAATATGCAAATAGAAATAAAATATTATTAATAGGGATTGTCTCAAAAAAAGATTCTATTTTGTACAAAGCTTCAGATATCAAACTTTTAATTCCTCAAATAAAAGAAGCTGGTGGAATTGTACCAACAGCAAGCACAACTTCACAACTTGCTTTAGGAGATGCTCTGGCAATAGCTGCCATGCAATATAAAAGATTTGGTAAATTAGATTTTCGTCAATTGCATCCGGCAGGTAGTCTGGGAGCTCAATTAAAAACAGTTGAGGACATTATGCTTACAGGAAAAAAAATTCCTTTTGTAGGAGAAAATCTAAAAATGAAAGATGCTTTAAAAATATTAAGTAGTAAAAAACTTGGAATATTAATTGTTCGAAATAAAAAAAAAATAACCAAAGGAATAATTACAGATGGACAAATTAGAAGATTTAATCAAAAAAAAATGAACTTACACTCTATAAATGTAAAAGAAATTATGACAATTAATCCAATAAGTGTTGAAAAAAATGAGTTAGCTGCGAAAGCATTGTCCTTAATGAATTCAAAAAAAATAACATCACTATGTGTACATGATGGAAAGAATAAATTAAAAACTATTGGTGTCATTCATATTCACAATATATTAAACTCAAATATTTCTTAGATGAAAGTAAAAATTGTCGTAAGATTTTTAATTGTAACAATCGTTATAATTTTAATATTATTTTTTTACTCAAAACTGTTATCAAAAAAAACTTCTGATGTTAAAGAAAATATATCTGAACAAGAGACTTATAGCTCCAACATGATGAAAAATGTTAAATATCTTTCAGAAGATGCTAAAGGAAACAAATATATAATAGTTGCTAAACAGGGAGAAATTGATTTAAACGATAGTAGTTTAATTTATTTAACTGAAGTCAATGCAGTTATAGATTCTAAAGAGTCTGAAAAAATAACAATTACATCAGATTATGGTAAATATAATATAAATAATTATGATACTATTTTCTCAAAAAATGTATTAATTATTTATTTAGAGCATAAAATTAAAAGTGAATATGCAGATTTTTCTTTTGAAAGAAATTCAATGATAGCATCAAAAAATGTTATTTACACTAATGCAAACAAAACTTTAAGATCAGATGTTATTGAAATTGACATTAAGACGAAAGATACAAAAATTTTTATGCATGAAAAAGATGCAAAAGTAAATATTACAAACAGAAATTAATATGGCAATTATTAAAAAATTTAGAATTAAATCATTTAAAAAAGTAAAACCAATAATTGAGTTTAAAAATGTATCATTAGCTTATGGTAAAAGAAAAGTTCTAGATGAAATTGATTTTAATATAAATGAAAAAACTATTCATGGATTACTTGGCCCTAATGGTGCTGGAAAATCAACTCTTTACCATTTAATGACGGGTCTATTAGTTCCAAAAAATGGTAAAGTTTTAATTAATGGTGATGACGTTACACATCTGCCGGTTTATTTAAGAACAAAAAGATATGGGATTGGGTATGTTCCCCAACACGGTGGTGCTTTCGCAGATCTTTCACTTCATGATAATTTAAAGGCAATCAGTGAAATTGTAATAGATAATAAAAATTTAAGAATGGAGAGAATTAATTACTTAATTTCAAAACTAGAACTGGATAATTTAAAAGAAATCAAAGCAAAAGATCTTTCTGGAGGTGAACGAAAAAAACTTGTGATTGCTTTATCTTTATTAAGTGAACCTAAAATTCTTTTATTAGATGAACCCTTTAGCGCATTAGATGTTTTAACAATTAAAATGTTGCAAGAATTAATTGTAAATTTACAATTAGATAGCAATATTACAATTTGTATTTGTGATCATATCGCTAATTCTCTTCTTCAAATTTGTGACCGAGCTATGATACTTAGTAAAGGTAAAATTATTGCAGAAAATTCACCTTCTAATTTAGTAAAAGATGCTCAAGCACAAACAGCCTATTTTGGAGATAGTTTTAAATTTAACTAATATTCAATGTCGCATTCGATAACTATAAAAAAAAGAATAAGTGAATTTAATAATAAAATTTCAGTCGCAGGTGACAAAAGTATTAGTATAAGATGGGTTTTATTTTCATCTTTGGCCGATGGAACCTCAAAAGCAAAAAATCTTTTAATGTCTGAAGATGTGATTGCAGCACTAAATGCAATTAAAAAATTGGGTATAAAAATAAGTCTAAAAAATAATTTTTGTAAAATTTATGGAAAAGGAATCAATGGATATAAATATAAGAAAAATTTACAAATAAATGCTGAAAACTCGGGCACACTTGGAAGACTAATACTTGGTTTATTGATTAACACGCCAAACCCAATAAAATTAATCGGTGACAAAAGCCTATCTAAAAGAGATTTTAAGAGAATTTCAGACCCACTATCTAAATTTGGTGCAGCTTTTAAGTTAAAAAATAATAAAAATCTTCCACTCACAATTTATGGGTCACCAAATTTAAAACCAATCAAATATTATGAAAAAAAAGGTTCTGCACAGTGTAAAAGTGCTATAATTTTTGGAGCAATGAGAACAGATGGCACAACTTATATCAGAGCAAAAAAAAGTAGAAATCATTCTGAACTTTTATGTAAATATTTAAATATTCCTATTAAAATTAAAGTTAAAAAAAATTATGATTTAATAAAGCTTACAAAAATTAAAAAGATAAGAACTTTAAATTATAATATTCCCTCTGACATTAGTTCTAGTGCCTTTTTTATAGTTCTCACTGCACTTTCAAAAAGCTCCTCAATACTTATAAAAAATGTAAATATCAATCCATCAAGAACTGGTGTTATTACAATTTTAAAAAAAATGGGAGTAAATATTATCTTTAAAAATAGGAAAATATATAAAGGTGAAATAATTGCAGATATTTTTGTTAAAGGTTCAAAAAATTTGAAATCTATAAATTGTCCAACTAAATTTAATAGTAAAGCAATTGATGAATTTTTAGTTATTTTTTTAGTTGCTGCAAAAGCAAAAGGTGTTTCATATTTTAAAGATTTAGCTGAATTAAATCAAAAAGAAAGCCCAAGACTTAAATGGGGATCAAAAATTTTGAATAAAATGGGTGTAAAAAATATTACAACTGCAAATTCTATTCGAATTTTTGGAAACCCAAAATTAAAGATTAATAAAAAAATAATAATCAAAAACTATTTGAAAGATCACCGTGTGTTTATGACCAGTGTAATAGCTGCCCTATCTTTTGAGGGAAAAAGTATCTGGCATATTCATAATAAAGACTCAATCAAAACTTCTTTTCCAAATTTTTTAAAAATTATTAATGATTTAAAAAAATAATGATAAAAAGAAAAAATATTTTAAAAATATCAATAGACTCCCCTGCGGCAGCAGGAGCTGGCACTCAAGCAAAATTAATCTCTAAACATTATAATTTATTGCATCTTGATACAGGAAGAGTTTATAGATACGTGGCATACATTAAAATTACAGAACCTTTTAAATATAGCTATAAGTATATAAAAAAGAAAATAGACAAATTAAAAATAAAGAATTTACAAAATAAAAAACTTTTATCGGATAAAGTGGCAACCGTTGCTTCTATAATAGCAAAAGAAAAAAAAATAAGAAAATTAGTCCATACTTTTCAATTAAAATGTGCTTATAATCCCCCAAAAAAATATGCTGGTTCTTGTTTGGATGGACGCGATATAGGTTCCGTCGTAGTAAAAAATGCTGACGTAAAGTTATTTATTACGGCTAATGTAAACGTAAGAGCTAAGAGAAGATATAAAGAGCTCAAAAACAGAAATAAAAAAATATCGTACTATGAAGTGCTAAAAAGCATTAAAAAACGTGACAAAAACGATATAAACAGGAAAGTTTCACCCCTGAAAAAAACAGAAGATATGTACTTGATCAATTCCTCTTCTGCATCTATAAGCAGCATCTTTATGAAAATAAAAAACATTATAGACAGGAAAATAAGTAATTAATGGATATTGAAATTTATTCAAACTCTAAAAATCCCGCAACTGAAGAATTTAAAGAATTACTAAAGTCTCAATTTTCAAAAAATAAAAATCTTGAAGAGGGTAACGTTATAGAATGTGCAGTTAGTAAAATAACAAATAATTATGTATATTTAAATGCTGACGGACTTAAACAAGAACCAGTTCTTGATATAAACCAACTTAAAACAATTGGAATATTTGATAAACTTAAAGAGGGCAGCAAGATCCGAGTTTTAATCGAGAAATTAGAACATCCAAAGACTGGAGAAATAATTGTATCAGCTGAAAAAGCTTTAAAATTAGAAGGCTGGAATAAAATTGTAGATTTATATAAAAAAGAAGAACCGGTAATGGGGCGTATTTTAAGAAAATGTAAGGGAGGAGCAGAAGTTTCTATTGATGAATTAAATCTTTTAGCTTTTTTACCTGGAAGTATGATTTCGGACACTCCAATTAAAAATTTTGATCACTTAATTGGTGAACCACAAAAGTTTGCTATTGTAAAATTAGATATGCAAAGAGGTAACGTAGTTCTTTCTAGGAAACATATTATTTCGTCCTTTAAAGAGGCGGACAAAAAAAAATTAATTGAAGGATACAAAGTTGGTGATGTAATTTCAGGAGAAACAAAAGGATTTTCAACATTTGGTGCTTTCTTTAGATTAGATAATGGTTTAGATGTGCTTTGCCATACATCTGAGCTAAGTTATTCTCGAGTAAATCATCCAGACGAAATTTTATCAATTGGAGACCGAAGGGATTTAAAAGTAATATCTATAGACTTAACAAAACTACAATTGGGTACAAGTTTAAAACAGATGGGACCTGACCCGTTCAACGATATAGATAAATATGAGATTGGAAAAACGTATAAAATAAAAATTATTAAAATTGCTGAATTTGGAGCTTTTGGAACCTTACAAGAGGGTTTGACTGTTCTTTGCCATCAAACTGAACTTTCGTGGACCAAAAAAAATCCTTCTGCAAAAAAAATGTTTTCTATAGGACAAGAAATTCCTGTGGTTATAAAAGAGATTGATAAAGAACAGAAAAGAGTTGCTGTGAGTTATAAAATGACTTTAGAAAATCCTATGGAAGCTTTTGAAAAACAATATAAAATTGGTGATATAGTAGACTCTCAAATTGTTTCTAAAAATGAATACTCATTATTTGTAAAAATCGGAGAATTAGATCTTGAAGCTTTTTTACATCAAAATAATTTGACTTACAAAAACAATAGTGAAGAAGAACTCAACAATTATAAAGTTGGTCAAAAAATTAAAGTCAAAATTTTAGAAGTTAAACCTGAAGAACAAAAGATTAGAGTTGGTTTACGTGAAGCTCTGGGATCAGATCCAATTGAATTTTTTAGAGATAAAAAGATTAATGAAAAAATCACATGTAAAATAATCTCTACTGACAAAAAGAAGGGTCTGATTGTAAGACCTATCGGTTGTGGCGATATGGATTTTTTAATAAAAAAATCAGCTATTAGTATGAACGCAAGTGATGCTCGTCCTGAACGTTGGACAGAAGGAAACTCTGTTGATGTTTGTGTTGCTGAAAAAGACATGGAAAAAAGAAAGATTACTCTTTCAATAAAACTTCTTGAGGAAATAGAAAAAAAAGAGGCTCTAGAAAAATATGGTGCTGCCGAAGGAAGTGGTAAACAACTGCCTTTTTCTTCATTATCTGAAGATCTGAAAAAAAAGACAAAAAAAAATGATGAGTAAAGGTTAATTTGGCTGTAAAATCTAAGCTTATTAAAGAATTAAAAAAATCATTCCCAAACCTCCTAAATAATGACTTAGACAAAACAGTGTCGGTGATACTAAATGAAATAAAAAATGCTATTAAAAGATCTGAACGAGTTGAGCTAAGAGGTTTTGGAGTGTTTTTTAGTCGTATTCAAAAGGAATCTATTAGAAGAAACCCAAAGACTCAAGAAAAAGTAAATGTACCTCAAAAACGCACAATTAACTTCAAAATGGGTAAAGATTTGTTTAAAAAACTAAATAATGAAAAAGAATAAAATATTTGTTGCTTGTGATACTTCAAATATCAAACAGGTTAAAAAAATAATTAACCATACTAAATCATATAAATTAATTCCAAAATTTGGGTTACAATTTTTTTATTCAAAACATGGAAGAAATTTTCTTGAAAAATACAAATCTGAATTCTTTTTAGACTTAAAGTGCTCAGATATCCCTCAAACTATATCCTCAGCACTATATTCTATAAAAGATTTAAAAAAAATTAAATATATAACTGTTATGGCAAGTGTAGGTCTTAAGGGATTAATAGCTTTTAGAAAACAGGCTCTAAAAATTAATAAATCAATTATAGTTTGTGGGGTAACTATCTTGACCAGTCTTAATGACAAATCTTTAAGAGAAATAGGGTATAAAGATAAAGTTGAAAAATTAGTGCTTAAACAAGCAGGTCTAATAAAAAAAGCTGGCCTTAAAGGTATAGTTGCATCTGGGAATGAAGCAAAAATAATTAAAAAAAAATATAAGAATTTATTTATTATAACGCCAGGTATCAGGTTACCAGGTGATAAGGCGTATGACCAATCTCGAATTTACACTCCTAACTCAGCTTTCCAAGCTGGTGCCTCTGCAATAGTTCTTGGAAGATCAATTCATTCAGGTAACATCAAAAAAAATATTAAAAAATTAATAGACCATTTAAATCAATGAGTCTTAAATCTAAGATTTGTGGAGTTTCTGACTCAGAAACTTTAAATCACATAATCAACCACCCCTTTTGCTCTGAGTTAATTGGCTTTATTGCAAACTTTTCAAAATCGAAACGTTACGTTGATCCTATTAAACTTCAAGCTCTATTAAATGTAGATAAAAAAAAATCTAGTTTTGTGGCAGTATTAGTTAAACCAGATAATGAAATTTTAGAAAAAATTAAAGAATTACCTTTCGATTATTATCAAATTTATGACTGTGGTCCTGATCGAATGAAATTTATCAAAAAAAAATATAATAAAAAAATTATCTCTGCTCTTACTGTTGAAAATAAAGATGATGTTGAAAAGTATAAAAATTTCTTATCTTTTTCTGAAATAATCTTATTTGACTCTAAAGGATACGAAAAATCTATGGGTTTTGATCACAATTTGTTAAATGGAGTTCCAAATAGCATTAATAAAATGATTGCAGGCAACATTCAATTTGATGATAATATTGATAAGTTTAATAATATTTGTAATTATATTGATATATCAGGAGGAATTGAGACATCTGGTTTCAAAGATATTTCAAAAATTAATATTTTTTTAAATAAGGTACGACAGGTAAACAATGAAAATTAAAAAAGGTATTCCATTAATTGATCAACATAATAAATATGGTTTTTGGGGTGATAAGTTTGGTGGAAGTTTTATTCCAGAAACTTTAAAAAAACCTGTTGAGGATTTAACAAAAGAATTCGAAAAATTAAGAAAAAATAAAAATTTTATTAAGAAAAGAGATTTTTACTTTAAAAACTACATAGGATCTCCAACTTCATTTATAAAATTAGATAATTTAACAAATCATTTAGGTGGTGCTCAAATATGGGCAAAAGTAGTTTCAGAGGCTAATGGAGGAGCTCATAAAATTTATAATGCAACTGTACATGCCTTAATATGTAAAGCTATGGGTAAAAAATATATTGTTGGAGATACTGGAGCAGGATACGCAGGAAAAATGCTTAGTATGGCTGCTAAAAAATTTGGTCTTAAATGTAAAATATTTATGGGCGCAAAAGATATTAAAAGACAAAAACC
>MDTB01087093.1_pt1 | contig 14805 bp, 13 predicted proteins | sample 811161 | NCBI WGS metagenome assembly MDTB01 (sample SAMN05326650, study PRJNA326480) | marine metagenome | isolation source: seawater | place: Mediterranean Sea | collected 2009
AAAAAGAACCGTAACCATAAGTAATCTTTTTTAAACCAAATTTTTCAAAAATATCATCGAAGGGTAAAAACTCACCAAATGGAACAAGTTTTTTTTTGTCATATTTATAAAGAATCTTAAAATCATTATTTATTACTACTAGGCTATTATAAAATTTACTTGATAAATTATCGCTGGTATTAGCACCAAAAATTATTAAGTGATTTTTAGAAAAATTATCCCTAAAATTATTAGAAAATTTTTTTAAATCCTCTAAGTAAACACCCGCAAATATTCCTTCAGGCAAAATAAATATAGTTTCTTTATCTGGGTTAGGTTCACTATATCTAACAATTTTTTCAATGGTACTTTTTATTTCTTCATCGCTCTGAATATATCTCATATCAAAATTTGGTGAGATTATTTTGACATTTACACTTTCTTTAGACGACTCCAAAATCTTTTGATTATTATTAATTTTGTAAGATCCATAAATATAAAATGAAAAAAAGATAAGTAAAAAAGAGGTGAAAACAAAAAATTTAGATTTATTTTTAAAAAAAAATACTACAGGTGAACAAAAAAAAGCTATTGAAATTGAATTAAAACAATAAAGACCTATAGGATTTAAAATCTGTATTATTTCCGTCATCCATGACCATGAATAAGACCACAAATTCCAGGGAAAACCTGAAAAAATCTTTCCTCTTAAATAATCAGTCAAAGAAAATGCTAGGCAAAATAAAAAAAAAGAAGAATAATTATTTTTTATAAAAGGTCCAACTATCAAAGATGTCAAACCAAAAAAAAGACCGAGTCCCAGTGGGATTAGTACTACTGAAAAAGGTATTAACACCTTTAAATTTTCATCAAATGTAAGTGAGTACGAAATCCAATAAGTATTTGAGAGAAAAAAGCCAAAACCAAACAAATAACCAACAAAAAATAAATTTCTTAAATAAGGTTTTTTTCTATATTTACTTTTTGATTTTTTATTAACAAATGAAAGTAATAAAAAAATCGAGGGGATTATAAGAAAATTAATTAATGTAAGATTGAATGGAGCAAAACTAAATACTCCTAAAATTCCAATAATGAATGGACACAAATAAAGAATAAAAATTCTGTTATCAAGTATTCTTTCAATCATCAATTTATAAAATTATAAAACCTTTTTTCTAATTTATTCATTTTTATAAAATCTCTATTAAGTTTGTGTCTGCCTCCTATTAAATGAAGAAGTCCATGTATCCATAATTTATTAAAATTATTCTTAAATTTTTCATTTTTATATTTTGGATAAATTTTATCTAGATTAATAATTATATCTCCCAAATAAAATATTTTATTGCTTTTCAATAATTTTTTTAATTCTTTTAGATTATAAAATGGAAATGATAATATATCAGTCGATTTATTTTTTTTTCGAAATTTATAGTTAATATTCCTTATTTCTTTTTTTCCACTTAGCAATAAAGAAAACTCAATTTTTCTTTTTTTAAAAAAAATTTCTTTCTTATTTAATTTGTTTAATCTTCTCTTGATGTACTGAGCTGGGTTTTTAATGTGTTTTTTCCAGTTTTTATTACTAATAAGAACATTAACTTTTATCATCAAAATTTTTTTGATATGCCTGTATAATCTTAGAAACCAAAGGGTGCCTCACAACATCTCTATGATCGAATTCAATAATCTTAATCTCACTTATATTTTTTAAAATATTTTTCGATTTTATAAGACCAGAATTGGATTTATTAATTAAGTCAATTTGTGAAGGATCTCCATTAACAACTAGTTTTGAATTTTCTCCTATTCTTGTAAGAAACATTTTTATTTGAGTTTCAGTAGCATTTTGTGCTTCGTCTAAAATTGCGAAACAATTCTTGAGTGTTCTCCCTCTCATAAAAGCAAGAGGTGCAATTTCTATTTCACCTGTTTCTATTTTCTTATTAATTTTTTCATACCCAAAAAGTTCATAAAGTGCGTCATAAAGAGGTCTCAAATAAGGATCTACTTTCTCCTTCATGTCACCTGGCAAAAACCCTAATTTTTCTCCTGCTTCCACAGCTGGTCTTGACAAAATTACCCGCTCTATTTTTTTTTCCATTAACATTGTAATTGCAACAGAAACTGCTAAGAAACTTTTTCCAGTTCCAGCAGGTCCAAGAGACATGATTATACTGTTTTCTCTTAAAGCTTTTATGTAATCAGATTGTTTTTGTGATCTTGCAATAACAGACTTTCTAGGTGTCCTAATCAATTGATTTAGAGATTGGACATTAGATTTATCATCTGAAGATATATTTTTTTTCACAGATAAATTTATATCACTTTTTTCAATATTATTGGTCAAAAGAAATTTATTAATTAAAAATTTTATTGCCTCCGAAACAATAAGTATATCGTTTGGTTTTCCTTTTGCTGTAATAGAATTGCCTCTAAAAAATAATGTTGTAGCCGTAAGTTTCTCTAATTCAAGTAAATTTACATTAAATTCCCCTACTATGGATAAAAGAATGTTGTTATCTAAAATTTGAATATTAATTGTTTCTTTGTCAATTTTTTTAATATTTAATTTTTGATTTAATTTGCTTAATTCTGACATTCTATGCTGCGCAAGATTTTTTTTGGGGTTCGATCGTTTCTCCAAAAAAATTATTATGGTTATAATCTATAATTTTAATTTTCATAATTTTACCTGTTAAATTTTCAGTACTTTCTACCACTACAGGATTTAGATAATTGTCTCTTCCGAAGTACTTGTCTTGACCATTCATCTTATTCTCGAAAAGGACTTCGACAGACTTTCTAAAAAAACTTTTTTTATGGCCAACTTGATATGATTTTAATAAATCTTGAATATCTTGTAGTCTTTTTTTTGATATTTCTTTATCAATTTCATTTACTTTTGTGGCTGGCGTACCAGGTCTTTGACTATAGATAAATGAATATGAATTTATAAATTTTATTCTATTTATTAATTCTAGCGTCTCTTTAAAGTCGTCATCTGTCTCACCTGGATATCCTATAATAAAATCACTTGAAAATTTCATATTTGGTTTCGCCTCTTGGATTTTATTAATAATTTCCAAATAATATTCTCTATCGTGCTTACGATTCATTAGTTTCAGTATTTTTGATGATCCACTTTGGACAGGTAAATGAAGAATTGGCATCAATTTTTCACAACTTTTGTGAGCTTCTATTAAGTCATTCGTTACATCTCTTGGATGAGAGGTAGTATATCTGATTCTTTTTAGATCTTTTAAACTGTTTAATTCGTGAATTATGTCTGACAATCTATATGATTTCCCTTTATCTTTATAACTATAGGCATTCACATTCTGTCCAAGTAAAGTAATTTCTTTTGTTCCGTTTAGAAGTAATTGTTTTGTTTCATTAATAATTTCAGTAAATGATCTAGAATGTTCTGGACCTCGAGTATAAGGAACTACGCAAAAATGACAAAATTTATCACAACCTTCTTGTATCGTTAACAAAGAGGAAATTTTTGTATCTGAGTTTTTTACAACATTAAGACTGTCAAATTTTTCTATTACTTCAAACTCTGTTTTTTCAATTTTTCTTTTTCTATGCAGTTCTATATCTTTAAGAATTTCAGGTATTCTATGATATGATTGTGGTCCTACAACACTATCGATATATTTTTCACGCTTAAGCATTTGATCGTTCTCTGCTTGAGCAACACATCCAGTAACAATAAGAATTGGTTTTTTTTTGTTCCTGAACTTTTTTTTTAATCTTCCAATATCATGATAAACTTTGTCTGTTGCTTTTTCTCTAATGTGACAAGTATTGATAATATAACAATCCGTGTCAGCTAAATTTTTTGTAGTAGTGTAACCATTAGGCTTCAACAAATCTATGATACGATTACTGTCGTATTCATTCATTTGACATCCAAAAGTTTTTATAAAGATTTTTTTTGACAAATTATTTTTTAATTTTTGAACCATAAAGTTCTAATTTATGGTCAACTAATTTATAACCTAGTTTTTGTGCTATTTTTGTTTGTAGCTCTTCAATATCTTTATCTACAAACTCAACAATTTCTCCGCTATTAACATCTATTAAGTGGTTATGATTATCACTAATTTCATATCTAGCTTTTCCAGCTTTGAAGTCATGCTTTATTAATATGCCTGCTTCTTCAAATAATTTCACGGTTCGATAAACTGTAGCTATACTAATTTTGTCATCAATAAGTGTAACACGTTTATGAAGTTCATCGACATCGGGATGATCCTTTGAACCGTAAGTCGATTTTGACTCGGACATTACCTTAGCAATTATTTTTCTTTGGTCCGTAAGTCTAACTCCCTTTTCTTTACATTTATCTTCTATATAACTCATAATAATAACTTTAATTTAACTTAAATAGAGTGGTTTAATCAATTTATTTTCTAAAAGATTATTTTTTATTAATTTATCGATATTTTTAAGGTTAAATTCAACATATTTTATTTTTTTAATATTAATTTTGTTGAAAATCTTGTCTTTTTTTAATTCTTTTGGAGCAATAATGGTTGAATCTTTGATAGTGAACTTATCTAAATCAATTTTTATAGGCTTTGGAATACTTTTCAAATTTTTTAAATCTACTTTTAAAAGATAGTAAAAATTTTTAGTTTTTTGAATAGAAATAACTTTTCTTTTATTTTTAATCTCATTAGCAATATTTAACAAAAAGTAATTATATCCAAAAATTTTTATATTCTTGACTAGAGCTATTCCTTTAGCTACCGATAAAGATATTCTGATACTTGAAAAGCTGCCTGGGCCTGTATTAATCAATATAGAGAAGCTACTATCTAATTCAATTTTAGACTTTTTTAAAATGTTAAGTATATTTTGAATTAAAACTTCATTTTTATAAAGATTTGTTTGTAATTTATTTGTAAAATATTTATTATTAAATTTTAAACCAATAGTATTAACTTTGCCAGTGCAATTAATTATTAAAAAATTTTTTATCATATTTATTTTTTTTATTCTTATACCAAATAAATTATTTTCTTTAACAAATAATATTGATGATAAAGGAGTAATTTCACTCATGTACCATCGTTTTGAGGAAAATAAATACCCTTCGACTAATATAAAAATTAAAGATTTCATTAATCACTTAAATTTGATTAAAAAAAATGAATTTTCTTATGTTAATCCAAATAATTTTGAAAAATCATTAAAAATAGACAAAGACAAAAAAAAGATTCTTCTAACAATAGATGATGGATTTTTATCTTTTTACGAAAACGCTTGGCCTATTCTTAAATCTAATAAAATACCTTTTATACTATTTGTCAGCACTAGAGAAGTGGGCAAATATGGATATATGTCTTGGGATCAAATTAGAGAAATAAGTAAAGAAGATTTTGTTTACATAGGCAACCATAGTCATACGCATGAATATTTAATCGATGAAAGTCCTGATCAAATTTTAAAAGATTTGCAACTATCTATTTCTATTTTTAAAAAAAATCTAGGATATAATTCTGATTTTTTTTCATATCCATTTGGAGAATATAGTTTAGAGTTTAAGAAAATTGTTAAAGATTTAAATTTCAAATATGCATTTGGTCAACATTCTGGTGTTGCTGATGAAACCAAAGATCCTCTCGAACTACCTAGGTTTCCCATTAATGAAAAATATGGTGAGATTAAAAGGTTTGAAACAGTTTTAAATACTTTGCCTCTAAAATTTAAAGAAATTTTACCAAAAGAAAAATATATTAATAATTCGAATAATCCCCCTAAAGTTTCAGTAGAGTTTTTTAATAATATGGAAAATATTGAACTTATAAATTGCTATTCAAATGAAAAAAATGAATGGAAAAAATCCAAAATAAATTTATTAAGTGAACATAAATTACAAATTGAATTGAGAGGAAAGTTTACCACTGAAAGAGGGCGAATTAATTGTTCACTAAGAGAGGATAATGGTTCTTGGAGATGGCTTGGTATTCAATTTGTTATTAAAGAATATTAATACTTTTAAAGATTAAATTGTTTTTTATCTTTATTGTCTAAAACGGAGACTGTCTCAAAATCGTTAAGTGAATTTTGTTTAATTATTTTTTCTAAAGTTTTAGTATATTTTTTTCCTGTCTGAGCATAATTATCTAGTTCATGGATTAGGTCTAAACCCTTAAGTTGTTTTTTACTTGTTCTTAATTTGGATCTTTTTTCTCTAAAATTTTTATATCCATTATGAGTATTCAGATTAGTAATATAAGCTTTGACCGAGGCTCTTAAAATAGGAAATTTAAGAACTGAATGAGTTTGATCTTTGCTCGTGTCCAAGGGTTTTATCCCTTTACCATTCCATGTCCATTGACCAAAAATTGCATTTCCTTCAAGTGCAAACCTTGAAGTACCCCAGCCGCTCTCTTTAGCAGCTTGGGCTAAAGCAATAGAAACAGGAATTATATCCATTTTATTCTTTAATCTATTCATGTCTGAGTTTTTTACTTTATATTCCCTTAATTTTTTCCTTAACCAAGACTTTTCATCATCCGTAGTCATTTTGTTTGAAATAATTTTTAATAGTTTATTTCTGTCTTCAAAAATCCTCTCATTTTCAGAAACTATTAAGGGTAAAACTATTTTTATAAATAATTCTTTTTTGATTTTTGAACTCTTTATTGAGTCTATATCCTTCGGTAGTCTTGTAAAGAAAATAGGTTGAATTTTTTTATCATCTCTGACTTTGCTTAAATTATATTCTAAATCTTCAAATAAGTTCACCACAGTGGCTGCATTTAATTCATAAGTATCTTTGTCTGAAGTTTTTGTTTTTTTATTCTCTGGAAGTTTTGCAAGTTCTTTAGATTTATCTTTCTTTTTTTTTGCGTCTGCAAGATTTTGTTTTTCTATTTTTTTATTAATAACGTATTCTGATTCAACTTTTATCTCTTTATCAGATTTTGATTTATCAGATATAATTTCAAAAGAAAATTTTACTAGATCTAAATTAGAAGCAAATTCTTTAAGATAAAAAACACCAAAACCTAAAATAACGATAATTGAGGCATATGCTAACCTAGAAATTAATTTGTTTATTACATTTTCTTTTACCTTAAAATTGTAAATATTATTTAAAAAATTAATTATCCCAATAAACAAAGATTTAAAAAAGTGTTTTATACCAAGATATATATAAACTAATAGGCCTTTAGTGTTTTTTGTTAATTTATTTAAGGGCTTAAAAATATTTAGGCCTCCAATGAAAAAATTTTTAATGCTTGAAATAAAGGGTCTTATTAACTCCCTTGAGATCTTAAGTGAAAGATAACCTTTTCTAGAAGGTATAGGAACATTATTTTTAAGTAAAAGTATCTCAATGTCATAGGTTGTGAGTTTTGACTTATCATTTAAAATTTCATTTACTTGATAAATTTTTGAAAGTTCAAGTAATTTTTGTCTATAACTTACAATTTTTTTCATACTATAAAGCCTCTACTGATTTTACTTCTTCAATATAATGACATAGTAAATTTTGTACTCCCTTTTTTAGAGTCATTAATGAGCTTGGACAACCTGAGCAGCTACCCTGTAACTCTACATGAACTACTCCGTCTTTAAATGACTTAAATTTTATGTCTCCACCATCTCTTGCAACAGCAGGTCTTACTTTGCTATCCAAAACTTGCTTTATTCTTTCTACTACCTCATCGGATTCAGTATTTTCATTTTTTGAAACTTGTTTTTTATTAAGAATTGGTTCGTTATGACTCTGAAAGTAATCATTCATGTGGGAAATTACAGTTGGTTTAATAGCATCCCAAGATACCTCATTTTCTTTTTTAACTGACAGAAATTTATCTGCCAAAAGAACTAGTTCTACACCTTTAATTTTTAAAAGATTTTTTATAAACTGATTATCAATTTTTCCAATATCTTTTCTTTGAAATTCTTCAGTTCCAATAGACGATATAGTTTTCTCAGATAAAAATCGTAATGAGTTAGGATTGGGTGTTTGTTCTATATGAATCATAAAAACTTTATAGCATATTTAAATCTAGAGAAAACCCACGATATTTTTAATCTCCTTAAGGTTGTGCTCCGCTATAGTTCCCGCTTTTTCCCTTCCTTCCTTAAGAATTTTTTCTAAATATATCTTATCATTCATGAGTTTTTTTATTTCCTTCCCTATTGGGCATATTTTGTCTACCAAAACATCGGTTAACTTGTTTTTTAAAAATGAATATTCCTTACCTTTAATTTCATCCAAAACTTTCTCGGGAGTTTTTTCTATTAAGTCTGAATAAATGTTTACTAGATTAAAGGACTCGGGTTTGCTTTCTAAGTTTTTTAAATTATCAGGAATAGGCAAGGAGTCTGTTTTTGCTTTTTTAATTTTTTTAACTACCTCATCTGGAGAATCTTTTAAATCAATTCGAGAATAGTTTGACTCATCTGATTTACTCATCTTCTTAGATCCATCTCTTAAACTCATGACTCTAGAAATATTTTTTTGTATTAAAGGCTCAGGTATAGGAAAAAAATTATTTTTAAAATCAGTATTAAATTTTTGTGCTATGTCTCTGCATAGTTCCAAGTGTTGTTTTTGATCTGCACCAACTGGAACATGAGTTGCCTTGTATAACAGAATGTCAGCAGCCATGAGATTAGGATAAATATATAAACCAACGCTGGCTTTTTCCTTATTTTTTCCAGCCTTGTCCTTAAATTGAGTCATTCTATTAAGCCAACCAATACGAGACACACAATTTAAAATCCAAGCAAGCTCTGCATGTCCACTGATTGAAGACTGATTAAAAATAATACTTTTTTTATGATCCAATCCAGAAGCAATAAATCCTGCAATAGTTTCTAATATATTTTCTCTTAATTCTTTTGGATTTTGAAAAACAGTTATAGCATGAAGGTCAACGACACAATAAATACATTCAGTACTTTTTTGCAGTGAAACAAAATTTTTTAATGCACCCAAATAATTTCCAAGGTGTAAATTTCCTGACGGTTGAACTCCTGAAAAAACCAATTTTTCTTTTCTCATAGTTTAATTTGTTTTAAAATTTTTTATTTTGAAAACTCCTAATAAATTAGAAATTATCAAAAAAATTATCGCAGCAAAAGTTACAACTATTATAAGATAAAATGCCTTATAATAATTGTCATAAATTAGGTTATCCTCAAAAAAATTAATACCAAAATGCAAAAATAGAACCATAATTAAAGCAGACATAATTATCTTAATAAAATTGATAGCTAAAAATGTTTTAAAATGAAAATAGTTATATTTTAATAAAAATATTAAATAAACCATTACTGCTACCCAAGTAGCGATTGAGGTTGCCAGAGGTATAATTAAAAAACCAAAACTTTTAAAAAAAGTTAAAGAAATTAAAACGTTTAAAATAACACTTAGAAGAGAGATATAAAAAGGTAACTTTGTATTATCCCTAGCAAAGAAAAAATTTGAGAGGACTTTTATTAAAGCAAATGCAGGAACGCCATATCCAAAATATTTAAGAGCCTGAGCAGTTAATGTAACATCTTTTTCTGAAAATGATCCATAACCAAATAATGCATTCGTAATTTCCTCAGAAGCAATTACTAAACCAAAACAAGCTGGGATGGATAACAATAAACATAGCTCAATAGATTTATTTTGGACTTTACTTGCTTCATCAATTTTTCCAAGTTTTAATGTCTTGGCTAGTTCCGGAAGAGCAACTGTGCCTACCGCTATACCTGCTATGGCAAGATTAATTTGATAAATTCTATCGGCATAGTATAAATATGAAACTGCTCCTGCCTCAAAAGAAGCAATAATTGTTCCGACTAATATATTAATCTGGGTAACTCCTGATGAAAAAATACTTGGAAGTAATTTCTTTAAAAAAAATTTTACCTTTTTGCTAATACTTATTTTAAAATTTATAGAAGGATAATAATAATTTCTACTAAAGTATATTAAAAATATTAATTGAAAAAAACCAGCTAATGAAACTGCGTATGAAAGATTAGAAACAAAATCTAAATTAAATAAGTAAGAAATAAATAAACTAAAAATTAAAAAAATATTTAAAATTATGGGTGCAGCTGCTCCTGCAGCAAATTTATTGTTAGAATTTAAAATCGCTGCAAAAAAAGACGATAAACTTACAAATAATAAAAAGGGGAAAGTAATTCTTGTTAACTCAACCGATAAACTGAATTTTTCAAAATCTTCATAAAATCCTGGAGCTATAATATATACAAAAAAAGGTGTAAATATTTCCACTAAAAAAACTATAGCTAATAAAATTACAATTAATAAATTTAAAACTTCATCTGCAAACCTTTTGCCATCTTCCTTTTTTTTTAAATTTTCAGAAGTGTAACTTGGTATGAATGCAGCATTGAAAACACCTTCGGCAAATAACCTTCTAAAAGTATTTGGAATTCGAAATGCTACAAAAAAAGCATCAGCATAAATAGACGCACCTAAGAAGCTAGCGATCAATATATCCCTGAAATATCCTAAAAACCTGCTAGCTAATGTATAAAAGCTAAAAACAGAAGTTGAAGATAATAAGTTCATAATATTTGCCTTAAAAAAAACTAAATTATTAATGATTTTAACTATTTTATATTACATACTCAAAGTTAATGACAAAAAAATCTAAAATAGATCATTATACTGATAAAGAAGCATTAGACTTTCATATTAAAGGAAAGTCTGGCAAAATTGAGATTAATTCCTCAAAATCATTAACAACTAAAAGAGATCTTTCTTTAGCTTATTCGCCTGGAGTAGCAGTTCCAGTCAAAGAAATAGCAAAAAACCCTGAGAGTGCTTATGACTATACGAGTAAAGGAAATTTAGTTGCAGTTATAAGTAATGGTTCTTCAATTTTAGGACTAGGTAATCTTGGGGCAATAGCATCAAAACCAGTAATGGAAGGAAAAGCTGTTTTATTTAAAAGATTTGCAGATATAGACTCGATTGATATCGAAGTTGAAAGTTCAGACCCAGATGAAATAATTAACACAATAAAAAATATTGGAAATACATTTGGTGGAATTAATTTAGAAGACATAGCCGCACCAGATTGTTTTATAATTGAACAAAAATTAAAAGAAATATTAGACATACCAGTATTCCACGATGATCAACATGGAACTGCAATCATTACGACTGCGGCTCTTTTGAATGCTTTAGATATCTCAAAGAAAAAGATTGGTTCTGTGAAAATAGTTGTCAATGGAGCTGGAGCATCAGCCATAGCTTGTACAAACTTATTTAAACTCTCTGGGGTAAAGAACACTAATATTATTATGTGTGATAGATCTGGGGTTATATATAAAGGTAGAAAAAATGTTGATCAGTTTAAATCTGCTCATGCTATTGAAACAAAACATAGAACTTTGGCTGAGGCAATTAAAGGGGCAGATGTTTTTTTAGGTTTGTCAGCAAAAAATGTTCTAACTAAAGATATGGTAATATCTATGGCTAAAAATCCAATTATTTTTGCGTGTGCAAATCCGGATCCCGAAATCAAACCAGAATTGGTTGAAGAAGTAAGATCAGATGCAATAGTTGCTACTGGAAGATCAGATTATCCAAACCAAGTAAATAACCTTATTGGATTCCCCTATATATTCAGAGGAGCCCTTGATGTGCGAGCAAAAGAAATTAATGAAGAGATGAAAATAGCCGCTGCAAAAGCTATAGCAGCATTGGCAAGGGAAGAGGTGCCTGATGAAGTAGTTAATGCTTATGGCGGCGAAAGACCTCACTATGGAAAAAAATATATTATTCCCTCAACATTTGACCCTAGATTGATAAGCAGAATACCATCCGCTGTTGCCGAAGCTGCTATGAAAAGTGGAGTTGCAAGGAAGAAAATTCTAGACATTGAAACATATAAAGATGAACTAACTAACAGACTTGATCCTTCTATGAGTATAATGCAGGGAATTAATGCTAAAATTAAAAAAAAACCAAAAACTATTGTTTTTGCAGAAGGTGAAGATGAAAATATGTTAAAAGCTGCAGTTGCATATAAAAATAGCCGTTTAGGAACGCCAATTCTAATTGGAAATGAAAAAAGAGTTAAAGAACAATTAAAAGAGATTGGATTAGATGAAAATTATAAAATTCAAATTGTAAATTCAACTAACAAAGAAAAAAGAGAATTATATTCAAAAAGACTATATGAAAAATTACAAAGAAAAGGTCTTTTGGAACGGGATGTCGATAGATTAATTAGAAATGATAGAATTATATGGGGATCTTCTATGGTTGAATGTGGAGATGCTGATGCAATGGTAACAGGAAATATAAGGCACTATGCTGCTTCTATTGAAAGTCTTAAAAAAGTTGTTGAAGCCAGACCAGGAGAAATTTTATTTGGTCTAAATATGTTAATTACAGCAAAAAAAACTATCTTTATTGCTGATACTCAAGTAAACGATTTTCCTTCAGCAGAAAATCTTACAAAAATAGCAAAATCTAGTGTTAGAGTAGCAAGATTATTTGGTTTTGACCCTAAAGTTGCTTTTTTATCTCACTCAACTTTTGGAAAACCAACTTCTAGAAATACAAAACATGTGAGGGAGGCTATAGAAATTTTAAAAAAACAGAAAGTAAATTTCGATTTTGATGGTGAAATGCAGCCTGATGTAGCTTTAAATCCAAAATATAAAGATACTTATCCTTTTTCTAAAATCGTTGGTAACGCAAATATTTTAATCATGCCAGCACTTCATAGCGCAGCTATATCTACTAAACTTATGAGGACTATTGGTGGAGCAAAAACAATTGGTCCACTTTTAATTGGATTAGGTTTACCAATTGAAATAGCACCTCTTAGATCTTCTCCAAATGATATATTAAACTTAGCTTCTGTTGCAGCCTATTCTGCAGAAATTATAGATTATAAAAATTAATTTTTATTTCTACTTAATTCAGAAACAAGGTAAATAGTTGGAATTACATCCTTAACATCAAAAATCTTATTAGCTTCGTTTACAACTTCTCTTTTCTCACCATTATCCATTGCAATACCAAATATATAAATTTTTTGATTAATTGTCTCAAGAGTATAATTATTTGATTTTATTATTTTGTTCAAAATCATCGCTGCTCTTAACTGCGAGGTAATAAAAACATCTTTAGCTGTATTCTTAAAGTTAGAGTCACCTTTTATCTCAATAGCATTTTTAACAGATCTTACGCCCTTTGTTTCCCATGCTAATTTTGTTATTTTAATTTTTTCCTCAGGATCTTCAACTTTTCCCGTAAGAAATATTCTTCCATCAAGTACTTCAACTTGTATTGATAAAAAATATTTTTTTTCTGTAAGAGTCAATCTTCCTATCAAATTCTTTTGCATGATAGTATCATCAATTTGCATACCTACCGTTCTCGGGTCAAAGCCAATGGTTACTCCCTTGCCGAAGGTTCCAATATTATTTGCACAACTAGTTAAAAATAATAACAAAAGTATTAAATTAAAAAATTTTTTTGTCATTTTTTATTTCTAAGCATATTGCATAAACTCTTTTTCTAGATACTTCTTTCTTTTTTGAAAGTAAATCAGCTGCATCTTTTAAACTATATTTCTTTAGATATCTTATTGATAATTTTTTTATATCCTCATCTGTTACATTATTATTATTATTATATTTTTTAGAAATTACAATGGTAAGCTCTCCTTTTAAAGCTACTTTGAAAGGTTGAATTGATTTTACTGAATTTCTATAAAATGTTTCGTGTATTTTTGTCATTTCTCTTGCTATTAAAATATCCCTATCTAAGAAAAATTCCTTAAAAAAATCTAAATAGAAATTTATTTTAATTCCTGAAACAAAAAATACTAATGAATAATTTAAATCTTTTAATGATTTTAAGACTTTGCTCAATTCATTTTTTGTTTTAGGTAAAAAACCATAAAATAAAAATTTATCCTCAAATCCAGAGATACTTATGGATGTAGTTATTGAAGATGGCCCAGGTACAGGTATTATCTTTATATGACTTTCTATGCACTTATTAATTAAAATCATTCCAGGATCAGAAAGGGTTGGGGTTCCAGCGTCAGATACAATAGACAAAATTTTGCCCTCTTTTAGGTGTTGAATAATATTTTTCAGTTCTTTAGTTTCGTTAAACTTATGATAAGAAATTAATTTTTTCTTTATATTAAAATGATTTAATAACTTAAGAGTTCTTCTTGTGTCTTCACATAAAATAAAATCTGATCTTTTTAATACTTCTATAGACCTTAATGTTATATCATCAAGGTTTCCAATAGGCGTTGATACAATGTATAGTCCTGAAGAAAAAGAGTTCATAATAAATAATGAATAAAATAATTATTATATTTTTATCTTATATTTTAGTTTTGTTTAATACTAATTTGATTGCTGATGAAAATAAGGGTGAGCTTAAGGTAGGTTTATTGGCGCCCTTTTCTGGCGATTACAGAAGTCTTGGTGAATCTTTGCTGCTATCAACACAACTTGCTCTAGCTGAAATAAATGATAAAAACATAAAAATCATTCCAAGAGATAGTGGCTCAGATGATAGAGACCAACTAAATTTAGCTATTAAAGAAATTGCTCAAGAGGGAGCAAAAATAATTATTGGACCTATGGACTCTTCTTTGAATAACGAATTAGAGCGTTATAAAAACTTAACGTTTATATCGCTGTCCAATCAAAAACCACAAATCTCAAAGAATGTAATTAATATTGGCATCAGCTTAGAATCTCAACTTAAGGCGATTGGAAAATTTATAGAAAAAGAAAAAAAAAATAAAACGATAATAATGTATCCTAAAAATAAAT
>MDTB01001128.1_pt1 | contig 14804 bp, 13 predicted proteins | sample 811161 | NCBI WGS metagenome assembly MDTB01 (sample SAMN05326650, study PRJNA326480) | marine metagenome | isolation source: seawater | place: Mediterranean Sea | collected 2009
AATATCTAGATCTCGTGAATTTGAAGCTGATAGAATCGGAGCTTATTTTTCAAAAGATCCTTTATCTTTGGCATCAGCGTTAAATAAAATTGAGACGTACGCAAAAAAGACCTCTTTTGAGGTTGCAGAAAAGAATCCATCTACTGCACAAATGATGATCATGAACCCTCTATCCGGAAAAGGTCTCACAAACTTGTTCTCTACTCATCCAAGCACAAAGGAAAGGATAAAATCCTTGCGTGAATTAGCGAAACCACCCCTAGAAAATTAAAATAATTTTTTCCTGATTGTTAATGTTGAATCCCCTACACAAGGATTTACTTGTAGCTTCGAGCCAAATAATCTTTGAACTTGAACTAGCAGAGAAATACTCTAAAAATAATAAAAATCATTTAACGCCTCACCAAAAATATTTATTTTTCCTTGGTTTAAAAAATTGGGGTCTTGCTTTAGTAAGAATTGACAGAATATGCACTAAACGTCCTCCAGAGCAAACAATTGCCATTTTATCTATGGCTTTTGCTTTGATTAACAGCCAAAGATATTCAAACTTTACAATTGTGAATCAAGCAGTAGAGGCTACAAAAAAAATTCCAGGAAAAAAGTTAGCCTCCTTAATAAACTTAATCTTAAGGAAAAGCTTAAGAAAAGATAAATTTTCATTGGATGATGAGAGTAACTTGGTTGCTAAATGGAATGCTCCTTTTTGGTGGATAAAAAAAATAAAACGTGAATTAGGAATTAATGCTGAAAGTTTTTTTTTGAGTAACAAACAGCACCCACCCTTAACCTTAAGGGTGGCCCATTCCCACAAAAAAATAGAACAAATAAAGTATCAGCTTCAAAGAAAGGAAACAAAAATATTTGAGTTGGGCCCAAATTCCCTTGGAGTAGTTCCACCATATGATGTTCGTTCATCTATACCGTTTAAGTGTGGGGAAGTAAGTATTCAAGATTTAAGCTCTCAAAAAATTGCAGACCTTATTAAACCTAGAAAAGGGGCGTTTATCTTGGATGCTTGTGCTGCTCCGGGAGGAAAAACATTTGCATTAGCTTCAAAGTACCCATTATTAAATATTATCTCTTCGGATATATCCCCACAGCGATTAAAAAAAATGAAGACAGACATGGAAAGACAAAATAAATTTTTGTTATCAAAGCCTAAAGTTTTAGTTGCTGATATTTGTGAAAAAAAGAGCAAAGAGAAAATTTCTTCTATGTCGAAAAAAGGGTTCGATTTTGTTATTTTGGACGCTCCATGTTCAGGCTCAGGTGTTGTGAGAAGACACCCAGAAATACCTTGGAACAGGAGCCAGGAGCAGATAACAAAACTAGTAAGGTTACAATCAGATATGTTAAAAAGTGCTTGGGAATTTTTGAAAACTGATGGTATTTTGGTTTATTCGGTTTGTTCAATTTTCAGAGAGGAAGGCGAAAAACAGATCATAAATTTTTTAGATTTGAATTGCGATGCGATTAAAATTAAAACTTGCCTCTTGTTGCCAAATTTTTTAGAAAATGAAGTGTGTAGTAACGAGGAAAAAAATTATCTAGGTTTTGATGGTTTCTTTTATGGCCTGCTAAAAAAAAGTAACAGTTCAAAAAACGGATCAATTTAATATGTTTATAAGAAACAAAATTATATTGTATCTTTTCTTAACTTTTATCTTTCCACACGTTATATTTGCTAGCGATGGAAAAAAAAGTTCACAAATCGCAATAGAAAATGTTAATTTTTTTGAAAAAAAAGATCATTTTCTTTTAACAGGAGATGTAACGGTTACTCTAGAGGAAACTTTAATAAACGCTCTTGGAAAAGGCGTTACGCTTGAATTCATCTCCGAATTGCAAGTTTTTACATCTAGAGCTATTTTTCCCGATCGAATAAAGAATGAGTGGAAGAGGAGAGCTTCTTTGACATACCATGGTATTACTAGAAGATATTATGTTAAGACGGAGAAGAAAAAAGTTTTCTTTGAAAGCCTCACACAAGCTCTTGCAAAGTGTTTAAGTTTAAAAGACTGGATTTTCTTAGAAAAAAAATACTTCTATACTAATAATAAATTTAGGGTGAAGTTAAGTTTAAATATTGATTCATTACCAAAGCCCCTGTCACTAGTTGCCGTTTCCGATCCTGCCTGGAAAATGACAACAGGATGGGTTTTAATAGACTACGAAGAATAAAGTCATATGAGTTTAATGTTAAGAATAACTTTAATTTTGGTAGCTTTAACTTCGGCGAGCTTATTGATAATTCTTTCCGTGTCAACTGCTCACAAAAGTCAATTTGATGACGAATACGCATGGCTTGTAGTTGCGAATATAGCCGTTACAGTAATTATGGCGATTGTAACCCTAATGATTATTAAGCGAGCTTGGCTTAGGTATAAAAATGCAGTTTTCGGCTCAAAACTGATGGTCAGGCTATCGCTTGCATTTGCAGTGATAGGAATAGTTCCGGTTACATTAGTTTTTGTTGTTTCAAATCAATTTTTAGCCAAAACTATTGACACTTGGTTTTCTAAAAGTGTTGATGTTGCACTTGATTCTGGTTATGCACTTGGTCGAGCAACTTTAGATGCAATTAAAACAGAGGTGGATTCGCAAACAAGGCAAGTAGCATTTGAACTTGGAGATATTCCTAAGTTAGAACTGCCTGAAGTTTTAGAGGCTATGACAAATAATAATGGCGATGCTGAAATTACCGTACTGAATGAGGTTGGGGTTATTTTGGCTGTCAAAGGTTTAGGCAAAGAACTAGTACCTGATCTTCCATCAAAAAATATGTTGGACCGTTTGAAAGCTTCAGGATCATTAGTTCAAATTGAGTCTCCTTCAAATGATCCTCAAAACTCCCTTCAAGTTAGAGCTCTAGCCTATTCAAACTCCTTTAGGTCAGGTGATGAAGGACTGATTGTACAGTGGATTGAACCAATCCCTAAGAGGTTAGTGAAGGATCTTGAAGCTCTCAATAGAGGTTTTAACGATTACGAACAATTATTATTAGGCAAAAAAGGTATAAGCCAAATATACAGTGTAACTTTGATATTTACGATGCTTCTATCAGTTCTTGGAGCATTGCTTGTATCAGTACTATTAAGTAGTTGGTTGGTAGGCCCACTTAGATCATTAGAAAGAGCTACTAAGTCAGTGGCAATTGGGGATTTTAGACCATTAAAAAGAGATAAATTAAATCATGAGCTCAATGATTTGTTAGTTTCTTTTAACGAAATGATGATTAAACTTAAAACAGCCCAAACCGTTGCATTAGAAAGTACTCTTCAACTAAAAGCATCAAGTAGATTTTTTGAGCAGGTTTTAGCTCACTTAACAACAGGGGTCATTGTTTTTGATCAAGATTGGAATCTCGAACAATTTAATTCAAGTGCGCAACTGATTTTGGGATGTGATTTGGTCAACAATTTGGAGAAATCAATAAGAGAGATAACTGTTTTTTCAGAATTAAATTTTAACGAAATAATAAAGCAACCCCCTCAAAGGCTTCAAAGGATAGACAGTCTAAGAGAGGATGGTACTGAATTAAACTTAATATTTACCGCTTTTCTTTTGGCAGACACAGAGTTTGATGATAAGCAAAGGGTAATTTTGGTTTTTGATGATGTAACAGCACTTTTGGCCGCACAGAAAAGTCAAGCTTGGGCTGATATGGCTAGGGGTTTAGCCCACGAGATTAAAAATCCACTTACTCCTATTCAACTTTCAGCTGAAAGGTTACAAAAAAAACTATCTGGGCATCTTAAAAAAAATGAAGAAAATATACTTTTTAAATCCACACAAACGATTGTTAGTCAGGTATCTTCACTTAAAGCAATGATAGATGAGTTTCAAAATTATGCTAGATTACCAACAGCACAACCAATAAAACTGCGTTTGGATAAAGTTTTAACAGAAATTCTTCCGTTATATTCATCAGAACTTAGGATTACTTTTACAAATCTGTGCGAAGAGAATAAAGCTTTAGTCAAAGTTGACCGTGATCAACTGATGCAAGTGGTGCATAATTTAATTCAGAATGCTCAAGATGCAATTGGAGGCAACCCAAAAGGAGAAATCAAAATAATTTGCAAGTTTATTGAATTAGGTTCAAAAAATAAAGTTAGACTTCAAATTGAAGATAATGGACCAGGAATCCAAGAGGATCTTTTAACTAAAGTCTTTGAGCCGTATACTACAACCAAATCAAAGGGAACAGGGCTCGGATTGGCTATTGTAAAAAAAATAGTAGAAGAAAATGATGCTGAAATAAGCTTATTTAACAAAAAAAATAATAGAGGACAACCTGTTGGTGCAGTAGCTACAATAGACTTCATTAATTATTTTTTTAAAGAGAATGAAATAACTTATGGCTGAAATTTTAATTGTAGATGATGAGATAGGCGTAAGAGAACTTTTAACAGAAGTTTTACAAGATGAAGGCCACTCAATTACTTTAGCAACTAACGGTGCCGAAGCAAGGAGTGCGAGATCATCAATAAAATTAGATTTAGTACTGTTAGATATTTGGATGCCAGATACTGATGGTATTACTCTTCTAAAAGAATGGGTATCCTCTGGTCAGACAGACACTCCAGTAATTGTGATGTCTGGTCATGCAACAATTGATACTGCAGTTGAAGCAACTCGAATAGGCGCTTTTGATTATCTTGAAAAACCAATTACGCTTACAAAATTACTCAAAACGATCGAGAAAGCAACTGCTAAACAAGAGCCCAAAATTAGATCATTCAACACAGAAAATTCTGAGTTAAAAAAAACAGCTCCCTACAAACAGTCAATTTTAAAATCCAAAGGTGGCCTATCACGTCTGCCTAATGGTACTCAAGTTGAAGGTTTTAAACCTTCAAGTGGGGATGCAAAATCTGCCACTGAACAACAGCCTACAAAAGTTGCTTTGTCAAAAGAGCATATTGCATTAACAGAAGCGAAAGAAGCTCTTGAAAATATAGATCTTGATTTGCCTCTTCGAGAGGCTAGAGATTCCTTCGAAAGAATTTACTTAAGTTATCAATTAGCTAAATTACAAGGTAGCATGACTAGATTAGCTCAAAGATCGGGTTTAGAGCGAACCCACTTATATAGAAAAATTAGGCAATTAGGAATGGAACTTCAAAAAGGTATTTTTAGAAAAAGTCAGTAGATGAAAATTCTTATTCTCGGAGCTGGTCGAGTAGGTTCTAATTTAGCTGAAATGTTGGTTGTTGACAAAAGCGATGTAACAGTAGTTGATACCGATGCAGAGGCCTTAGTAAATTTGCAAGAGCGCTTTGATTTAAGAACTGTCGTAGGCACTGCTACATCATTAGAAGTTCTTGAGGAAGCCGGCATCAATGACGTTGATATGCTTGTAGCTGTAACTGCTAATGATGAAGTGAATTTAGTTGCTTGCAAACTTGGTTATTCCCGCTTTAATGTTCCTCAAAGGATCGCTCGAGTTAGATCAACACAATGGTTAAATGCCCCAGATTTGCTCGGACCTGAGGGCTTCGCGGTTGATAAAATTATTAGCCCAGAATCCTTCGTCACGGACACAATAAGACGCTTAATTGAGATTCCAGAAGCACTACAAGTTATTGAGTTTGCCAACGGTATGGTTACTATGTTGGCTGTTCTTGCTCACCCTGGAGGTTTGCTGATTAGCCACCCAATTGAAGACATTAGAGATCATTTACCTTCAGTAGATTGCCGTGTTGTTGCATTGTTTAGAAAAGGAAAGGCTTTGCTCCCAGAGGCAAACACAAATATAGAAGTAGGAGATGAAGTATTCGTTGTTGTCGCTTCAGAAAATGTTTCTCAAGTTTTAAGAGAGTTACGTCAAATAGATGATCCAGTCAGAAGAGTAATGATAGTCGGAGGAGGAAACGTGGGGACAAGAGTTGCCCTTTCAGTGTCAGATACTATGACACCAAAGATAATAGACCACAATAAAGCTCGATGTGAAAGAATAGCTCAAGTTTTAAGTGGAAAAGCATTAGTAATTCATGGAGATGCAACGGATGAAGCTTTACTAATAGAAGAGAATGTAGGCGATGTTGATATGTTTGTTGCATTAACTAATGACGATGAAAACAATATCATGTCTGCTTTGCTGGCTAAGAGACTTGGGGCAAACCGTGTAATGTCGCTTATTAACAGAAAAGCTTATGCAGAATTGGTTGAAGGAGGTAATATTGATATTACAGTAACTCCTTCCCACGCAACCCTGGGCGAGTTACTTAAATATATTCGTAGAGGAGATATAGAAGCAGTTCATAGCCTTAGACGAGGTGCAGCTGAAGCGTTAGAAATTATTGTTCATGGAGATAAAAAAACATCCAAGGTCATTGATAGAAGAGTAGATGAAATTGAGCTACCGAAAGAAGCATTTTTAGGTGCAATTGTAAGAGATATTGACAAATCTAAAGAAGTGTTAATAGCTCACCATGATGTTGTTATAAAAAATAATGACCATCTTATAGTTTTTGTTTCAAATAGAAAGATAATCCCAAAAATAGAAAAACTATTTACTGTTTCTCCTAGTTTTTTTTAAATAGTTAATTTATGTTTAAAATTCCCGAAAAATACGCAGAAATAATTTTTATTTTGGGTATTATAGTCTCGTTATTCTCTCTTTTCTTTTTTTTACCAGTTGTAGTTAGTTTAATATATGGGGAAAATGTTCACATAATTTTCGCTTTAATTGGGGTTTTTTCGCTATTTACTGGCATCACAACATCCATAATATTTAGATTTCCAAATCAAGAATTCGGCACTAAAAGGGAACTGCAACCTCGAGATGGATTCCTTTTGGTCGTTTTGGTTTGGGTTATTCTATCCTTTATTTCATCCTTACCTTTCTATCTCCATTTCGAAAAATTAAGTTTAATTGCTTCAATTTTTGAGGCTATTTCTGGTTTAACAACTACGGGAGCTACGGTTTTTGGTGGTTTAGATCAAATGTCAAAAGGGATACTAATCTGGAGAGCTTTGCTTCAGTGGATTGGGGGCATGGGAATACTCGTCTTAACAATTGCGATATTGCCACTACTAGGTGTTGGGGGCATGCAAGTTTTTAGAGCCGAGGCATCTGGCCCTATGAAAGATAAAAAATTAACACCAAGGATAGCCGAGACAGCAAAAGCATTATGGGCAATCTATTTCATCCTCACATTATTTTGCATTTTTTTTTATTGGGTAGCAGGTATGAGTTTGTTTGATGCAATTGCGCACGCTTTTACCACCATTAGTATTGGTGGGCTCTCGACGCACGATCAAAGCTTCGGTTATTTCAATAACCCACTTATCGAAATTATTGCTATTTTTTTCATGATAGTTGCTGGAATGAATTTCACTCTTCACTTTTCCGCTGTTAGAAATATGTCATTTTCCATGTATTGGAAAAGTCTTGAGAATAGATGTTTTTTATTCGTTTTATTTTTTGGGTTAGTAATAACTTTTTTGTCACTTTATTCATTGGACCAGGAAACACATTTCTTAGATAAGTTCAGAACCGTTGCTTTTAATGTAATTTCAATTGCTACTACTACTGGTTATGCCACCTATGATTATGGTCAATGGCCACCAATAGCTTTTTCAATAATGTTACTTCTGTCTTGTTTTTCAACCTGTTCAGGATCAACTGGGGGAGGCGTCAAAATGATAAGAGTAATTATTATGTTCAAACAGGCTGGAAGAGAATTATCAAGAACAATGCACCCTCACGCAATTATTCCACTTAGTATAGGGGAAACAACAGTTGCAAATAAAGTTGTACTGGCCGTGCTAGCTTTCATGTTTTTTTATCTTGTTACTTTATTGGTAACTTTGTTTTTGCTGATGGCAACAGGCTTAAGTGCTGGAACCTCATTGTCTGCATCTTTAGCTTGTTTGAATAATTTAGGACCGGCATTATTCGAACTTGGACCCACCTCTAATTACGGCACTCTATCAGAATTTCAACTATTAATTTTGTCTGTTGCAATGTTGCTAGGGAGACTAGAACTTTTGACCATTTTTGTATTTTTTTCAGGGGCGTTTTGGAAAAAATAAATTAAGAAATAGATGAACTAAATTGGTAAATTGCAGTGGTACATTTTAAAGTAATGAAATTTCTAATGATCTTGGAAGTGTTTTTGCTGGACTCATCAATGTAGGCGGCATGTATATTAGTGAAATTTAATTTTTTGAGTAAAAGTTCAAAATCTTTGATTGTGGCAAAGTGTAAATTTGGAGTATTAAACCACTCATATGGTAGTCGGTGATTGACAGGCATGTGACCTTTGGCAAGAGAAATAAGGCTGGACCAGTGCCCGAAGTTTGGAATACTCACTATTACCTTTTCACCTAGGCTACTTATTTTTTTTAATACAAGCTCTGTATTGAGTGTTGCCTGTAGTGCTTGAGAGAGAATAACAACATCAAAATTATTTTTATCAAAAATATTAAGACCTCCATCAATATCTGCTTGGATCACATTTAGATTTTTATCAATGCATTGGTTAACTTTTTCCGAAGAAATTTCTACTCCGTAGCCATGACAATTATTTTTTTCGTTTAACCATTGAAGTAACATGCCGTCTCCACATCCGAGGTCCAATACTTTAGAATTGGGAGCAACCCACTCTGCAATTATTTTTAAATCAGCTCTGAGTTTCATACTATAAATTCCTAACAAATTAAATTTTTAATTTATTAAAATAGGTTTTAATAATTTGATGATATTCCAAATCTTTTAACAAGAACGAATCATGTCCATTTTCAGATTTTATCTCTGTGTACGAAACGTCGAGTTCATTTTCCAGAAGTGCAGATACCAACTCATGAGAGTGACTTGGGGGAAACCTCCAATCTGAAGTAAATGAAACAAGAAGATATTTAGCGTCAACGCAAGCTAAGGCTTTTGTTAAGTTTCCGTCAAAGTTTTCAGCGGGATCAAAATAGTCTAGAACTCTTGTGATCAGAAGATATGAATTTGCATCAAAGGAGTGGGAGAATTTTTCGCCTTGGTATCTTAAATAGGATTCTATTTGGAAATCTATTTCGTAAGAAAATGAGTACGTTTCCTTACTTTGTAAGTTTCTTCCAAATCTTTGTGTCATACCATCTTGGGAAAGATATGTTATGTGAGCAAGCATTCTGGCAATAGATAACCCAACCTTTGGGTAGGTATTTTTGGAATAATAGTCACCTCCACAAAACAAAGGATCAGTGATTATAGCTCTCCTAGCAATTTCGTTAAATGCAATATTCTGAGCTGTCAGTCTGGCTGTAGAAGCTATGATCACAGCGTGACTAATTCTTTCCGGGAAGGATATACTCCATTGTAAAGCTTGCATTCCTCCTAAACTTCCACCTACCACAGCAGCAAACTTTTGGATTTCAAGACGGTCTGCTAAAAGTGCTTGACTTTTAACCCAATCTTCTACGGTAAGAACGGGAAAGGAGCTACCATATGGTTTATGTGTTTCAGGGTTAATTGAAGCCGGTCCAGTTGAGCCAAAACAAGAGCCAAGATTATTAATACAAATAACAAAGAACTTACCAGTGTCGATTGGTTTACCTGGACCGACCATATTATCCCACCAACCTATATTTTTTTTGTTTTTTTTACTAATTCCAGCAACGTGGTGAGAAGCATTTAATGCGTGACAAATCAGTATTGCATTTGATCGTTCGTTATTTAATTCTCCATATGTCTCATATACAAGTTGAAATTTATTAAAGTAATTTCCGCTTTTAAGTTGAAAAGCTAAGTTGAAAGTAGCAATTTTTTCTTCAATTAAATTCACTGTTTGTAACTTGTATTAGTTTTCAATTTTAAAATCTTCTCTTTAATTAAAAGTATTTCATTGCAATTCATCGAAAAGGAACGAATACCTAAATTTAATAAAAGTTGAGTGTGGGAAGCATTTCCCGCCATTTCCCCACAGATTGAAACAGGAATATTATTTCTTCCGCATACGCTAACTACACCCCTAATCAACTCTAATATTGCGGGATGTTCGGCATCATATAGGTTTGATACAAATCTATTGGTTCTATCTATAGCTAGCGTGTACTGAATTAAATCATTGGTTCCAAGAGAAACAAAATCTAAATACGGTAGCAAACTCTCTATTGCTATTGCTGCGGATGGAACCTCTATCATCGCTCCTATTTGAATTTTTTTATTATATTCTCTTTTTTCGAGGTCTAATTGATGCATCGCATTTTTAATTAAAGTTCTGCACGTGATAAGTTCTGATGACCCACTAATTAATGGCAAAAGAATTTTTATATTACCGAATTTAGATGCTCTTAATAATGCTCTTATTTGGGTTATAAAAATATCCGTATTTGCAAGACATAGTCTGATGGCTCTTAGGCCTAAAGCTGGATTAGCAGGTTGTTCCTGATTATTATCTAGGTATGGAAGAATTTTATCAGCACCTGAGTCTAGTGTTCGAATTGTTACCGGGAGTCCTTTCATATCATTACCAACTTTTTTGTATGCGTTGTATTGTTCCTCTTCAGATGGCATAGAATTTTTATTCAAAAACAAAAACTCACTCCGGAACAAGCCGATTCCTTCTGCACCTTGGTTTAAAGCTTTTTCAGTTTCTTCAGGTTGCTCGATGTTTCCCATCAAAGAAATTTTTATTCCATCAGTTGTAATGCATCGGACGTCTTTTAATTTTTGTAATTGGATCTTAAAATTAGTTTTTTTGAGTTTTCTGTTTTTATAAAATTCTATGGTTTTTTCATCAGCACCGACAATAATTGCACCACATTCTGAATCTAAAATTATTTCTTCGCCATGCTCAATCAAATTGAAAGACTTTTGTAAGCCTAAAATAGCAGGGATGTTTAGGCTACGAGCTAGGATAGCCAAATGAGAAGTTGGGCTACCCAACTCAGTTGCAAAAGCACTTACATTATGACTATCGAGGTAAGAAATTTCAGAAAAAGAAATATCTCGGGAAATTAAAATCCAATTATTTTTCTGTTGAGAGGCATTTGGAAAATTATTTTTTTCATTCATTGCATCAATATCACTGTTTTCAAGCGCATTGAGTTTTTTTAGCAAACGACTGACCAATTGCTCAATATCCTGTTGCCTTTCCCGAAAGTATGGGTCATTAATTTTATTAAATTCGTTACATATGAAATTTAATTGCTGGACTAATGCCCATTCAGCGTTACATTTTGAACTTTTAATTTTTTCTTTGGTTCCGTTAATTAATATGTTGTCATCAAGTATCAATTGATAGGTTTCTAATATACTTTTAAATTCTGAGTTAAGATTTTTTTCAATGCTTGATGATAGTTCTTTCAGCTCTGCCTTCAGGGATTTAACAGCATTTCTAAACCTAATTTCTTCATGTACAACTTTGCCACAAGAAATAGATTTGTACTCCACTTCAAACTTTGAAACAGAGGGTAGTATCCAAGCTTTTCCAAAAACTATCGCATCCCCAACCCCTTTTCCTTGAATAATAAAAGCCATTAGTTTTTAACTTTCTTCATTAAAATTTGTTTCAAAAAGTTTTTTTATAGCAGAAACTGCTTGTGTTTCGTCCACTCCATTACATTCGATTTCAATCTCAGAACCTTGACCAGCCGCTAGCATTGTTATACCCAGGACACTTTTTGCATTTACCTTTTTTTGGTTTCTAGAAATTAATATTTCACATGGGTATTTTGATGCAATTTGCGCAAGTTTAGAGGATGGTCTCAAGTGAAGGCCAAGTTTGTTGGTAATTTTAATTTTAATTTTTTCCATTTTACTTCTTAAGTTCTTGTAGCCCCGCACAACCTGCTTTTTTCATTCTGTTGAAAACTATTTCGATGTCATCATTTTTATGGCTGAGCGCACTCAAGAGAATTGGCACATTAACTCCGGCTATTCCTTTATAGGCAACTAGATTTTTTGACAACCACATATGCAAGCCATTACTTGGAGTAGCACCAATGATATCAGTTAAAACAATTATCGATTTCGGTGAGTTTCTTTTGGTCCACTCTTGATGTAAAAAATTCGAAACCTGTTCGGGTGATTGGTTTTCTAAAACATCAACAACGATCAGTTCATTGATTTTATGATCGAATAAATTTTGAATTACTTTCGATAAAGACTTGCCAAGTGGTTCGTGACATACTAGGAAAAAAACCATCTTAAGCTTTTCCTAAAATATTATTAACTTGACTATAGAATAATTCTGCAAGATCAATTTCAGACAATTTGGAAATTTCTTGAAACCCAGTTGGACTTGTAACATTAATTTCGGTTAAATAATCTCCAATGATATCTATACCAAGTATAAAAAATCCCACCGGTGAAAGTTTTCCCGCTATTTCTTTAGCAATCTGGCGATCACGATTAGTGAGTGGTTGAATACTCGCATGCCCACCTGCGGCTAGATTACCAATATACGATCCTTTTTTTGGTGTTCTAGTAAGGCAACAGTTAACTACCTCACCATTTAAAATTAAAATTCTTTTGTCTCCGCTTTGAATTTGAGGTATGAATTGCTGGGCAATAATTTTGGTTTCCCCCTTTTTTGTAAGTATTTGAATTATGCTAGGGATGTTGGGGTCATTATTTTCAACTATAAAAACTCCGTTTCCTCCCATTTCGTTCAAGGGTTTAAATACTATTTTTTCAAATGACTGAGTAAAGCTAATTAAATCTTTTTTTTTCAGATGAAATTAAGGTAGGGATAGTGTATTTATAAAAATCTAATGTTGATAACTTCTCGTTATGGTTTATTAATGATTTTGGAGAGTTAAATATTTTTACCCCGTTACTCTCAGCTACTTGAAGTAGTAGTGTAGCTGCACTATATCTCTCATCAAAAGGTGGATCAGTTCTAATAAAAATTACGTCAAATTTACTTAAAGGTGTGTCTTCTGTTTTAGATTTTTCCCACCATGTGTTAGTAACATTGTTGTTTGGTGTGATTATCTCAGTAGTTTTTGCAAACACATCGGTACCACTTGACGAGGACAGGACATTTAAATTTTCAAAAGTGCAAACGCTTGTTTCATAGCACCTTTCCCAAGCTGATCGAATCAGAAAAACGGTTGAATCTTTCGATTGATTTAATTCTTCAATTGGGTCGCAAATAAAAAGTATCTTCATATTGGCAAAAAGAAGTCTATCAAACTGGTGATTGTGGACTGTTAGATGTTTCTTTTGAAGCGGCGATGGCAGCTAATCTTGCTAATACTCCGTAAAAGTATAATCTGTTTGTTGTGGAGTTGGGGTCGTTAGATAAAGCAGGGAATTGGCAACCATTTTCAAAAGGCAAAGGATAAAATTGCATTCCAGGTGAATTAAGATTTTCATCCAGACCTTTTTCAGAGTGAACTCTATAAAAACCCCCTACAACATATCGATCAACAACGTAAACGACTGGCTCTGCAACAGATTCAGTTTCTGAATCAACAAATGTTTCAAAAGAATAGACACCTTCTTGAATTAAAACATCGGACACTTCCACACCCTCCTTAATTTTGGACATTTTATTCCTTTGTTTTCTATTTAAATTTTTAATCTCAGAGGCATCCCTTATTGTCATAATTCCCATTCCATATGTTCCAGCATCGGCTTTAACCACAACAAAAGGCTTTTTTCTAATTTCTGAATCATTATATTTTTTTTTAATTTTTTTAAGCAAGTCGGATACATGATCGGTCAAACAACTTTCACCCTGCTTGTTTTTGAAGTTTATTTTTTTACAATGCTCAAACATTGGATTAATCAGCCAATCGTCAGCTCCAATAAATTTACAAAATTCCTTTGATACTTGATCGTATTTAGCAAAGTGGTACGATTTACGTCGAAAAGCCCAACAGTCTCTTAGGGAAGGAATGATAATTTGATTATTTATTTTCTTTAGATCATTGGGTATGCCAGATGAAAAATCGTTATTGAGAATTACTAGATCTGGATCAAAATTTTTCAGTTTTAATTTCCCGTCACGAAAAATTAATGGGCTAATTTCAAAACAGGAATCTTCTCCGCTTATATTTCTATAATTGACGCCCACTGTTTTGGTTACTAGTGGGTCAATACTTCCAACCCTAACAGTCAAACCTGCATTAGAAAGAATTGAAAAAAGATTACCTAAGTTTTCCAAATAAAATTTGTTTCTAGTGTGTTTTTCTGGGATTAAGAGAACATTTTCAACATCAGGACACCTTTTTTCAATAGAGGTCATGAAAGCTTGAACTGTACAAGCCATATCTTTTTCTCCAAGGTTATTAAAACCTGCAGGAAATAGATTGGTATCAATTGGAGCTATTTTGAAGCATGCATTTCTTAGATCAACTGAGCAATAAAAAGGTGGTGTATTTTGATTGAAACTATCCCTTAGCCAATGCTCTACAGAAGCACTTTTTTCGATGATTAATTTCTCTAAGTCAAGGAGTTCTCCACAGAGAGAAACATTTAATTGAGGTCCCATTATATGATTGTATAAAAAAAAAAAAATCCCCGCTGAAAATATCTTCCGCGGGGATAAAGGTAGTAGGCGTAGTTTTACTTACGACCCACCTGGAGAATATTAATTCATGTAGTAAGCTTTCTCGCCGTGACTAGTTACATCCAAACCTTCACGTTCTTCTTCCTCTTTAACTCTCATACCCACTACTAGGTCCGCTACTTTCAGAGCAATAAAGGCAACTACCGCAGAAACAATTATTGTAATTATTACCGCTTCTAATTGAATCAAAACCTGGCCACCGATTGAAAAGTCATCACCACCGCCTCCACCTAATGATGGGGCTGTAAAAACACCAGTCAAAACGGCACCAAGAATTCCACC
>MDTB01205627.1_pt1 | contig 14804 bp, 6 predicted proteins | sample 811161 | NCBI WGS metagenome assembly MDTB01 (sample SAMN05326650, study PRJNA326480) | marine metagenome | isolation source: seawater | place: Mediterranean Sea | collected 2009
CGCAGATGCCAATGGAATCGTGCTCGATGCAGGAAGCGATGTCGACTACACCTTCGCATTCGACGCCGCTGGACAGATGGCAAGCAACCAGCTCTTCCTCGACGGCGGAACCGGTTCTGGACACAGCTTTGCACTTGGATGGACCTTTGTTGACGAGCGTGACCTCTTTGCAGCAACTCTTGACGGAGCAGCAGGAACCCCAGGTTGCACTGACGACACTGCATGCAACTACGATGCAATCGCTGACGAAGACGACGGTTCATGCGAATACACCTCATGTGCAGGTTGCACCGACGACACAGCATGCAACTACGACGCTGACGCCACCATCGACGACGGCTCATGCCAGCAACTCGATGAGTGCGGTGTTTGCGGAGGCGACAACAGCACGTGCAGCGGCTGCACCAACCCCGAATTCTTGGAGTTCGATGCCTACGCCACCGTGGATGACGGCTCATGCAGCAACTTGATTGTGACCGGTTGTCTCTATGACAACGCCACCAACTTCAACCCACTTGCCAATGTCGACGACATGTCTTGTGAATTTGACGACGTGGCTGTCAACGACTGACCAGCGGATTTGGATGGAGATGGCTCAGTGGCCACATCTGACCTGCTCGAATTCTTGACTGCATTCGGATCTCAGTGCGAATGATGGCTTGAACACCCAACATGGAAAGCCGGGCCTTGTGCCCGGCTTTTTTTATCTCGCATGCAGAAAAGCTGACGCAAGGCTTTCTGTCTGATGCCTCATGTTAAGGAATTCCTTAACACTGGGTTTACAATGGCGCCTCAAGTCCCAAAAGACCTTTGAGGCAAATGTCCCGAGGATGAAACGAGTTTTGATTTCAGGTCTGTTTTGTGTGCTAGCCACCGCTGTTTTTGGACAAGGCACCATTCGAGGCAAAATGACAGACGCGCAAACAGGTGAAACGTTGATCGGCGCGAACGTGGTCATCAAAGACCCATACAAAGGCGCCATGGCCGACATCGACGGCAACTACAGCTTGGAAGGTCTGGTTCCAGGGACGTACGAGGTGACTGGAAGTTTCATCGGATACACCCCCATTTCTGAGACGGTCGAGGTTAGAGACGGTGTCACGATTGTCAACTTCAACCTGTACATCGAAACCTACGTCATTGAGCAAGCTGCTGAGGTGGTGGCCAAGGTGGACCGCTCCCGGGACGTGTACATGGAGAACATCAAGAAGAAAAGTGCGGCCAGCATGGACTTCATCTCCAGCCAGCAGATTAAACAAACTGGGGACAGCGATGCCGCAAGCGCCATCAAACGGGTTCCTGGCGTAAGCACTGTAGGCAATTTTGTGTTCGTTCGAGGACTCAGCGATCGGTACATCAAGACCACACTCAACGGGGCGGAAGTGCCCTCCATGAATCCCAGAAGGAACAGCATTGAAATGGACCTGTTCCCCACCAACTTGGTCGACAACCTCGTCATTGTAAAAACCCAAACGGCCGACCTTCCGGGTGACTGGGCCGGCGCATACATCAGCGTTGAAACCAAAGATTTCCCCGAGCAGTTCACCCTCAACTACAGCTCCACGGTGGGTTTCAATGACCAAACGACGTTCAAAAGTGTGTTGGCGTCTGACGTGGGTGAATCCGACTGGCTCGCCTTCGATGACGGCCACCGCAACATGCCTGGTTTCGTCCAAGGATTGACCAAAGAAGACTGGCCATACCAACAAAGCGCAAGCTTTTATGACGCACTTCAATACCTCAACTTTGGGTCGCAGCTGGACACCTTGTTCGGCGGCATTGCCCAGGGAGGCATTGGAACCAGTTCGGGACAATATTCCATCAACCAAATCCTGGGTGCTTTGGATTACTCAGATTCGACGCTGTTCGATTTGAGTGGTTCTGATGGCACCACTCTTTTGAATCAAGAAGGTCTGATTCCCGTGGCTGCTGCGTTGAACGACAGTCTCACACAACTGGGACAGAGCTTCAACAACACTTGGGCTGTTCAACAACGCCAGGCGCCGCTCAACTTCAGCCACAGCCTGAGCTTGGGCAGCCAAACCAAACTCTTTGGCCGACCCTTGGGATACATTTTTGGGCTGCGTTGGGGGCAATCTTCCAGCCACTATGAAAACGGCGAATACGGCCGTTATGCAGGCGGAAGCATTGAGGGAACAGACAGCCTTGGGTTGGAACGGTACTACAACGACACCCGCTCTGACATCAGCTACAAGTGGAATGCGTTGGCAAATCTGTCGTACAAGATCAACGAGTTCAACAAGGTAAGTTTGATGGCCATGCCAAACATGAGCGCCACGTCCTCCACGCGGCAGCAAGTTGGATTCAACCCTCGTGACACAGAGGAGTTCCAACAGCAAATCACCCACCGCTACGAAGGCCGTGAGCTCAACATCTTCCAAATGCGGGGCGAGCATTATCTCCCTGCCTCTGAAACCGAGATTCGCTGGACCGCATCTCACTCAGCTGGACGGCTCAACACCCCAGACCTGAGGGTGTTCTTTAACAACTTCGACACGGCCACCGTGGTGACTTCCACCACCTTTACGGGGTTGGATTCCATGTACAGCGAAGACGATGTCTTGGAGGAGATTGACTACCTCATCAACGAGGGAATCTTGGGAAGCGACTGGGCCAATGATCCTGAAGGGACTGTTGAAGAATTGAACGCCTACTGGGAGGATGAGGACATTGACATGGCTGTCGAAAGCATTGACTTGACGACTGAACTCGACACGTCGTACAGCATTCAACAAAGTCTCTACCCCTCTCCCACACGATACTACCGCGACCTTACGGAGAATCGGACAGACGTCAAACTGCATGTCATCCAACCTTTGAAGTGGGCGGCATTTGAAAATGCCAAACTCTCAGGTGGCCTGAGTTTGGTGCGGACGACACGTTCCATGGCTGAAAACCAATTTGGCTTCGAAGCCACATCGGCCAATTACCTTGACGAGGTGAACGGTGACCTCAATGCCTACTTCGCCGACAGCAGCTTTGTGGTCAACCCAAGCGACAATTCAGATTACATCACCACCACACTGCTGACAGACCTCATCAACACGGATGACGCGAGCTTGAATGTGTTTGGCGGGTATGGCATGTTCAACTTCCGCAAAAACGAACGATTCTCAGGAAATGCCGGGGCGCGCCTGGAAGTGGCAGACATGTCCATCCGCAGCAGGAAAATCGACCTTGTCGACGACTTGAATGAGGAGCAAATCAACAATCTGCAAGGTGGCTTGAACGAAGTGGACCTCATGCCCAGCGTGAACTTCACCTACTTGCTCAGTGAACCCGACCCCATTGAAGTGACCAACTTGCGCATGAGCTACAGCCGAACCATCGCGAGGCCTGTGTTCCGCGAAAAAGCGCCGTTCAGATCCTTCAATTTTGAGTGGCTCGAGGTGCTCAAAGGCAACCCCGCCTTGGACGAAACGAAAATTGACAACTTCGATTTGCGCTTGGAACGCTACCCCAATCTGGGTGAGGTGATGTCCATGAGTGTTTTTTACAAGAGGTTCACAGACCCCATTGAACAGACGTCGGTGCTGGCTGCGGTCAACACAGAATACACCTGGACCAACATTCCATACGCCAACGTGTGGGGTCTTGAATTGGAAGGGCGCAAAGAATTGGGCAACGTGACCCCAGCACTCCAAGGATTTGGCTTGTCGGGCAACGTGACCCTGATCAAATCGGAAGCACGCATCTGGGAAGACGAGTTGCAGGCCATTCGTGGTACGGATCCGCTCCACCCAGAGACACGACCGTTGTTTGGCCAAAGCCCCTACATCGTCAACGCCATGCTCACCTACGCGAACGACAGCGCCAGGGTGAACGCAGCCGCCAGCTTCAACATTCAAGGCCAAAAGTTGCTTTTGGTGACTGAAGGTGGGGCACCAGACATTTATCAGCAGCCCACCCCCACCCTCGACCTCAGCTTGTCCAAGGGGTTCGGGGAAAATGTCCGTTTGCGCTTCCGAGCCAGAAACCTTCTCAATCCTGTGGACAGGAAAACGTATTTCTTCAACGATGTTCACTACAACTGGTTGGCCAACACCCGTGGACGCACCTACAGCCTCACACTTTCTTACAGCATCTAATTCAACCTTGACATGATCTCCGCGAACTCCTTTTTCAATTGGGTCATGGGCACGAGCTTTGCGCTCTTGGCCTTTGCAGGATGCACCAAATACGATCAAGACGGCGCACTCGTTCAATTCCGGTCGCCCGAAAAGCGCATTCTGGGAACCTGGCAATCCTCCTCAGTTACCGAGGTGGGGACCGACGCCGACACGAATGTGACTGAATTCCTGACTTCGAACAACCTCCGCTTGGAAGCCATCTTCAACAAGGACGGATCTGTCACATTTGAAAATTTGGGAGAAGAACTTTTCTACGAAGGGGACTGGGCCTTCAACGAGGACAATTCCGTGCTTCACCTCGACTTGGAAAGCCTCAAACCTACAGGTCCTTTTTTCTTGGATGCAGACAGCGTGGATCGTGAAACAGTTCTGAATGACGCGTTGACTTACCTGCAAGAAAACGACACGTTGTTTTTTGAAACTGGCACGTTTGTCGATGTCACAGAAGACGTGTTGACGTGTGCCAATGCCTTGTCTCAAACTGGATTTGTGTGGACGCTTGTGCAAGGCAACGGTGAAAATGGCAGCCTCACCATTGACGGAGTTCAATACTTTTCAGGTGATATCATCACAGCTTGGGTGGAAGCCGTCATCGAAGACAGCATGTCGGATTGGCAAGACGAAGAATGGGTCGTGGATGAATTTGACTACGACGGCATCATTTCCGCCATCATGCTCGATTACAATGCGGAGGTCTCTTACGTCAACCAAAAGAGCCCCGCCATCTCTGGACTCGACGACCCCAACCTCTTGAATGCACTGGCTGACAACTGTGGGCTCAACGCAGAGATTTACACGAGCACTCCGGTAGACATCATGAGCACTGATGTCGTTCAATACGTCAATGACAACAACGCATTCACCGTCAATGTGACCTACGACGAGGTTCTGCGTCGCATGGATGTCTACTGGCAAATTTTGGAGTTGGAACAGGACGATCTGCAAGCCTACCAATTCCGTGAGTACGTGGAAGATGTCTCTGTCTACGACTACAGCTTTCTGCTCCGATTCGAAAAAGAATGACCTTCAATTTTAAACGAGTCAAGGGCCTCCATTGGGGGCCCTTTTCGTTTTTGTAAGAATGGGGTTAACCGAGGGTGAACACCGTAACATTTGGGTAATGTCACGTTTACAGGTGAGTCGCATGTCGTGAAGAGATTTGCACAGAATACAATTCAAATCAACCCCATGAAACAACGTTTCTCCTTGGCCATGCTCACGCTGGCTGCAGCAACCTTTGCACACGGGCAGTGCGACTGTCCGCCCATTTCAGAACGACCCAATGTGGAAGTCGAAGACAACGGATTCGGCATTGGAACTGACACGTGGACTTGCGACAACAACTACGTCATCGCCGGTTACGCCTTCGTCCAATCTGGCCAAGCTTTGACCATTGAGGCAGGCACCATCGTCAAAGGCGGGGCTGGTTCTGGCTCAGACGCCTCGGCCATGATCGTGGCCAAAGGAGGACAAATCTTCGCCGAAGGCACAGCGGACTGCCCCATCATCTTCACCTACGAAGGAGACCCACTCGACGGCTCTGTGTCCTACGACACACGCGGCCAATGGGGCGGACTCATTGTGTTGGGCGACGCCACCACCAACTTCGGTGGACCTGCCCAGGTGGAAGGCATCCCCTCGGACAACGACCAAGCTTCCTACGGAGGTGACAACGACATGGACAACAGCGGTGTCCTGACCTACGTCAGCATCCGTCACGGAGGAACCCAACTCGCTGCGTCCAACGAAATCAATGGACTGACCTTGGCAGGTGTTGGCTCTGGCACCACCATCCACCACGTGGAAGTGGTTTCCAACCTCGACGACGGCATTGAGTTCTTCGGAGGTTCTGTGACAGTCGACCACGCCTTGGTGGCGTTCTGCGGCGACGACAGCTTCGACTGGGACCAAGGTTTCCACGGTGGAGGTTCCAACTGGTTGGCCATCCAAGACCAACCAGGTGAAGAAGGGGACCGCGGTGGCGAACTCGACGGAGACGATTCGGACGACGGCAATGTCAGCAACGACGAAATGCCATTTGCCATCCCCACTGTGCAAGGATGGACTGTGGTCGGAGTTGGCGGAAACCAAGGCCTTTTGTTTCGCAACGGAACAGGTGGACACGTCTCCAATGTGCTCCTGTGCAACACCAGCGAAGGAATCGAGATTGAGGACAAAGCCGACGAAGTCGAAGACGCCTACGAGCGCTGGGCTGCAGGTGACTTGACCCTGAGCAACGTGGTGGTCACCGGTGGCGTTGACGCCCTGGATTACGACGGGGATGCAGAAGATGGGGACAGCCTCCTCGACGACTACGCCGCCAACAACATGATTGGCAATGACGAGCCCGCTGACCTCGACTACCTCTTCGACTTTGACGAAACTGGAGGAATGGCTGTGGACCAACTCTACTTGAACGCTGGCATTGGATCGGGACACGACTTCGCACTCGGATGGACCTTCTGTGACGAACGTGGATTGTTCGGAGAGAGCGCCAATGCTGTGCCAGGATGCACCGATGAAAATGCGTGCAACTACGACGCCTTGGCAACTGTGGACGACGGAAGCTGTGATCTTGTGGAGGTGAGCCTGGACGGCACTTTGGCCGGTGAAGGCAGCACTCCCGGTTCCGCTGAAATCAGCGTGATAGGTGGCTCAGGTGTTTACACTTTCAGCTGGACCGATGCGGACGGCATCGAAGTCAGCACCGATGAAGATGTCACCCTCACTTCAGGAACGTACAATGTCTTGGTGACGGACAGCCTCGGTTGCAGCGGAAGCCTTGAAGGTGTTGTCATCGACAACACGGACAATGTGCTCGACTTCCTCACAGGCATCCGCCTCTACCCCAACCCCGCTGCGGGAGAGGCCAATTTGGTGTTGCCACTTGGTGTTCTTGCCGACATCACTGTGGTGGACATGCGTGGACGTGCTGTCCGCACATTCACGCAAGTCCAAAACCACATCCAGGTCGACGGCTTGCAAGCTGGACAGTACCTGGTGCGCGTGGCCTCTCAAGGTCGCGTCGTGACCTCGAAACTTGCTGTGCTCGGTCACTGATCGAGCCCATTTTGACGAGAAAGCCCGGCCACATGGTCGGGCTTTTTTTTATCACGAACCTTGCTTGAAGGCCCTCGAGACCCGCACCATGACAAGCAGCGCAGGAACTTCAATCAAGGGTCCAACCACGCCCACGAAAGCTTGCTGGCTGTCAATTCCAAACATGGCGACCGCCACAGCGATTGCAAGCTCGAAGTTGTTTCCTGAGGCTGTGAAAGCCACCGCTGTGCAATCGGCATGGCACGCGTCCATACGACGGCCCAACAGCATGCTGACCAAAAACATCAGACCGAAATACAAAACCAAGGGCAGCGACACCCGAAGAACATCCAAGGGCAACGCCAAGATTTGGTCACCCTTGAGACTGAACATCACAACGATGGTGAACAACAACGCCACCAATGTCCAAGGAGAAATCCGTGGAACGAACTCGCGGTTGAACCACTCCTCCCCTTTGTTCCGGATGGCAACCTCTCTGCTCAAGGCACCCAAAACAAAAGGAACCCCGAGATACAAAGCCACTGTTTCAGCCACAAGCGACATGGGCACGTTCAAGGCCATCGATCGGATGCCCAGCCAAGCTGGCAACTCACTCATGAACAGCCAAGCGTAAAAGCTGTAAGCCACAACTTGGAAGAGGCTGTTCACCGCGACCAACCCTGCCGCAAGTTCCCGGTTTCCCTCAGCCAAATCGTTCCACACCAACACCATCGCAATACACCGCGCCAGGCCAATCAAGATCAGGCCGCTCATGTACCCCGGTTCGTCGCGAAGGAACACCACCGCAAGGCCAAACATCAGAACTGGGCCGACAATCCAATTCAATGCAAGGCTGAAGCCCACGAGTTTGGCATTTTGGAACACCTTGGGCATCAGGCGGTAATTCGCCTTGGCCAAGGGCGGGTACATCATGACCATCAACCCAATGGCGATGGGAATGTTGGTGGCTCCCCATGCCATGCCCTCCAAAGCTCGCGGCACAAAAGGCAAGAACTTCCCCAACACCAGGCCTACGACTATGGCCCCAAGGATCCACCAGGTCAAGTGGCGGTCCAAAAAAGAAAGCTGTTTCATTTCAGGGGTGACACAACCATCGTCATTCCGAGCTTTCTTGCCGTCAGCGGATTGAGCCAAGGCCAATTTCGGCCGCGCGGGTCAAAATGTCCCGGCTTTCGTCGGGATAATCCACCTCAACGAACGGACCCTGGTTCACCCATTCCCTGAGTTCAGGAACTCGGCTGTCGTCAAAAGATGGCAAAACAGGCACTCCCATTTGAGCGAGTGCTGCCGCATTGCATTGCTGCTCAAATTGGCCATGCATGGGAACCACCATCAAAGATTTGCCCAGATGGAGGGCCTCCGAGGGAGTTTCAAAGCCCGCACCACACAACACCCCTTTTGCACTCGCCATGCAACGCAAAAACCCCTGTGAGCTCGTGGGCTCGACGTGGATGTTGCGATGTGTATATGGCTTGGCGCAATGGTTGGAAAACACCCACCATGATTGCTTGGGCATTTGATCCAACACCTTCACAATGCGCGCCTCGCTGTATGCTGGCAGATACACCACCACATGACCTTCGTCCGACACCGGGACCTCGCGCACACTGCGGCGAATCACAGGGGTATGAATGTCAGGCACATAGCGCTTAAAGTGGAATCCCAAGGGATGGCTGCAAGGGGCATAATGCTTGAGCACCCCCATCCCCAGTGAATCCATCTTGGTGGGTTTGGGACTGGCGGGATGGTGCACCGCAATTTGATGCGACACCCCCACCACTGGAACCCCTTGCCAACGCGCCGCCCAAGCTGAAATGGGCTCGAAATCGTTGAACACAAGGTCGTATGGGGTCAACCCTCCGTTGGTGATGTCACGCAATGCTTGCACAGGCCGCAGCTGGCGCAAAGTCTCCCCGAACGAAATCCCACCTTTGGTCCCAAACGAAAACCCGACACCACGCAACTGACGGTCCACAGGCACCTCATACTTTTTGTTGGTCGCACCTCCGCTCACCCAAACATCCACTTCACCCAAGGTTTTCAAAATGGGGATGAACTCCTGTGCACGGACATGATGGCCGTTCCCTGTGCCTTGAAACGCATACAGAATCCTCACCCCTCGCTCATTTCGGCCAGCAGCTCTTGGAACAACTCTTGTGTGCTTCGCACTTCAGACACAACATTTGGATGCTTGGCTGGCGCATCCTCTTGTCTGTGAAGACGCCAGGTCCCGCGGTGGTATTCCAATGCCGTGCAATTCTCGACCCAATCTCCACTGTTCAAATAGCGCACTGAGCCCGTAGCGGTGTCCACCATGCGGTCGGCCGGTTGATGAATGTGTCCACACACCACATGATCGTACCCGTTGCGGATGGCGATGTTGGCCGCCGTTTCCTCGAAGTGGTTGATGAACTTGACGGCGGACTTTACGCTTTCCTTGACCTTTTTCGACAGGGAAATCCGTCCCTTGCCCAAAGCCACAGACACTTTGTTGATTTGATGGTTCAGCCAAATCAACGCGTCGTACCCTATTCCGCCCAACATGGCCAACCACTTGGAGTGTTGCATGGTGACGTCAAACACATCGCCATGAAAGATCCACGTCTTCTTGCCATCCAACGTCAGGACCACCTTGTTTACAATTTTCAATTGCCCTGTCTGGAACCCGACGAAACGGCGAAACACTTCGTCGTGGTTTCCCGTCACGTAATAGATCGTCTTTTGTTTGGCGACCATGTCAAGCAACTCGCGAACGACCATCATGTGTTCAGGCGGGAAATACTTCTTCTTGAATTGCCAAACATCCACGATGTCGCCGTTGAGCACTAAAATTTCAGGATCGATGGACCGCAAGTAGGCAAACACCTCCGCGGCCCTGCAGCCGCGCATGCCCAAATGCAAATCTGAAATCACGGCCACGTCCAGTGGCCTCTTGACGTGGGGAATTTCTTGAAAAGCCATTAAACAAGATCTTTTGGCGTTGTTGCCTAAATCCTTCGACAACACGTTCATTTCATCACGCCAACATCAACGAATCGTATCGCCTGCATTCCTTGAGCACAAAAAGGGCCACCCGATGGGTGGCCCTTTCATGTTTTGGGTTTTGGTTCTCAACCCTTCCTCACTCGTAGATGGATCCCCAAGCCACGAGGAAGTCGAGCAAGTCTTCAGCTTGCACCTGACCGTCGCCGTTGAAGTCTGGGCAGACGTGGTACGAGCAGCTGGCGTCGTCCAACGTGGCGAGGCCGTTGAAGTTCAACGCTTCGCTGTCGGTGCAACCCAACCACACGCAAGTGCCTTCGTCAAACGACGACGTTGGGTCGTAGTTGGTCGCCGTGGTGTACGTGCAACCGCTGGCGCTCACGCCGAGGTCTGCAACGCCCATGGCTTCCACAGAACATCCGTCCTGCACCCAGTCGATGCCCCACTCTGGTCCGCTCGTGCCGTAAGCGACGAGGAAGTCGAGCAAGTCTTCGAGCTGTACCTGACCGTCGCCCGTGAAGTCCGCGCTCGCAGGAGCGTTGGTGCAGTCCCCGCTGTTGACGTTCGCCAGGTCGTTGTAGCTGGTGAAGTCTGCGTCGGTGCAACCCACGAACTGACAGGTGCCGTCGTCGTCGGTGGCTGCAGGGTTGAAATTCGCTGCATTGAAGTAGGTACAGCCTGACACTTCGTCTGCGTCACAGATGCCGTCGCCGTCGAAGTCAGACTCGCATGCGTTCGGGCACACGCCGTTCACATCTGGGAAGATGCAAGAGCCGTCGTGGTACGTCGCTTCTGCGTCGTAGTTGCAGGCCCACGAGACCACACACCCTGAGCAGCTGTCGTACTCACACGAGCCGTTGTCTTGGTCTGCCGCGTAATCGAAGTTGCAGGCCATCTGGTCCACACAACCCATCACGAGGTACGTGCAGTCGCCGCTGTCGTCGGTGGCGTTCACGTTGAAGTTCAACGCAGTCACGTCCGTGCAGCCCTCGACCTCGTTCGCATCGCAAACGCCGTCGCCGTCCACATCACCCAAGCAGTTGCCGTCGCAGTCCATTCCGGTCGCTGCGAAGTCGCAGTCGCCGTCTGGGTACAACGCGGTGGCGTCGTAGTTGCATGCGTCTTCAGCCACACAGCCAAAGCATGTGTTGAAGTCGCAAGACCCGTCGTTCACATTGGCGTCTGCGTCGTAGTTGCACGCAATCATGAGGGTGCAACCAGGAACGCTGTACTGGCACTGTCCACTGTCGCTTGTCGCGTCCGCATCGTAGTTCAAGGCCGCCGCGTCGGTGCAACCCATGCAAGTTGTAAAGTCACATGTGCCGTTGTCCAGCGTCGCAGCCACTTCGAAGTTGCACGCCGCTTCGTTGGTGCAACCGAACACCGCACATGAGTAGTAATCACAGCCTGTGTTCACCAACGCTTCCGCGTCGTAGTCGCATGCAGCCTCGTCGGTGCAACCAGTCAGGGCACAGAGGCCACCATCTGGCGTGAAGTAAACACATGGACCTTCCACACCGTAGTTGCAAGCCATCTCGTCTGCACAAGCTTCGCCATCCACTGGCATTCCACCCAAGCAGCTGAAGTCACATGATCCAGGCAAGTAAACATCTGCGTCCGGATTGTAGTTGCATGCCCACGGGAGTACACATCCGTAAGTGTAAATGATACACGTGCCATTGTCCACATTGGCGAAGGGATTGTAGTTCGCCGCTGACGGGTCAGTGCAACCCTCGACCACCAGCTCTTCACAGATGACTTCACCAGCCAACGCATGTCCCGCAGGGTACACATGCGAGGATGGGTTGTTGCAATCCCCGTCGCAGTCGTAGAAACCGCTGGGGTAGAAATCGATGGCGTAGTCACAGGCCTGAGGATTGGACAACGTTGCTTCCTCCTCGTAGTTGCACGCCTCGGGATCGGTACATCCTGCACAAGAATCGAAGTCACAGGTCTCGATCAACAAGTACTCAGCAGTAGGGTCGTAGTTGCAGGCGAAAGGCAGCAAACATCCTCCCACCAAGCAGTCTTCTTCGACGGACACGTTGGCATCTGGGTTGTACGACGGGTTCAATTGGTCGGTGCATCCGGCCACCACCAACTCCTCACAGATGATTTCACCGTCGGCGTCTGTGTACACCGATGGGTTGTTGCAGTTGCCGTCGCAGTCGTAGAAGATTGGAGGATACTCACAGTTGTCGTCTTGCAACGTCGCTTCTGGGTCGTAGTTGCACGCATTCTCGTTCATACATCCGAGGCAAGACTCGAATTCACAAGAACCGTCCGAGTACTCCGCCTCGATGTTGTAGTTGCACGCGTAATCGATGGTACAACCCAAGATCAAGCATGCATCTTCGTCTGGCACGTTGGCGTTGTTGTTGTAAGCTGGGTTTGCGGGATCCAAGCAACCCTCCACCATGAGTTCCAGACAGATCACCTGACCTTCAAGTGGATGACCCGGGAGGTACGCGTAACCAGACGGGTTGTTGCAGTTGCCCTCACAGTCATAGTACAGGTCTGGGTAGGTGCAAGAACCGTCGTTCGCATTGGCGTCTTCATCGTAGTTGCATGATTCCGGGTCGGTACAGCCAAAGACAATGGAGATCAACGTCGCGGTCTGCGTGAACGTGTCGGTGTTGCCACACGCGTCAAACGCGGTGTATAGACGCTCCACAGTGAGTTCACTGTCAGTGTTGACCAAGATGGTCTCTTCCACGGTGTAGCCAGCGTTCTCGTCGCAGTTGTCCACCACGATGGCGAACGGCGTGGAGAGAGTATCGCCTTCAGCCGCGTAATTGGTGGTCAGAACAGGCGGCGTGTAAGTGAAGATTGGTGCCGTGGTGTCCACGATTTCAATCGTTTGTGTCAAGCTGGTGCTGTTGCCGCAAGCATCCGTGGCAGTGTAGGTGCGCTCGATGGTCATGGCCTGCGGGCAGTCGCCAGCAATGATCTCTTCGGTCACATCCACACCCACTTCATTCAAGTCAGACACGGTGAATTCCTCGGCAGGGATTTCCTCGTCGCACTCGATGGTGACATCCGCTCCCACAGTCAATGCAGGGGCTGTGGTGTCCTCCACGGTCACTGTCTGCACAGCTACGCTTGCGTTGCCACAGGCGTCCACCGCCGTGAAGGTGCGGGTCACCACGAAGTCGCCTTCGCAGTCGCCCATGACAGTCTCTTCACTCACAGTCACCGTGACGTTGCCGCAGTTGTCCACCGCAGTTGCCATCTCGTCGCTCACCTCCATGCCAAACTCAATGGTCTCGTCACTTGGCACCAAAGTGAATTCAGGTGCGGTGGTGTCTTGAACCGTGATGGTCTGGGTGGCCACCGATGCGTTGCCGCAGTCGTCGGACGCCGTGAAGGTGCGGATCAAGGTGTACTCATTGGCGCACTCGCCAGCGATGGTTTCCTCCTCCACAGTGATATTCACCACATCGCAGTTGTCCGTGGCGGTAGGCATGGACGAGTCGAGCACATCGGAGCACTCGGCGGTGTAGTCCTCAGGAATGCTCGTGAATTCAGGTGCTGTGGTGTCGGTCACGGTGATGGTCTGCGTGCCAACGGTGGTGTTGCCACACAGGTCAATCCCAGTGAATGTACGGGTCAACACGTAGCTGGTCGCGCAAGTGTAATCGTAACTCTCTTCCACGGTCACCGCAGCCGCACCGCAAAGGTCAGTGGCCAAACCGTCCAACAAGACCAACTCGTCTCCGCAGTCCGCCTCGTAGCTCGGTGGCACGAACAACTCAGGCGCAGTGGTGTCCACCACCGTGATGGTCTGGGTCAACGTGGTCGCATTGCCAGCGTCGTCCGTCGCAGTGAAGGTCCGGAGCACCGTGTACTCCTGCGGGCAATCACCTGCCACAATTTCTTCCACCAACACAATCTCGATGCTCCCGCAGTTGTCGGTGGCAGAAGCGTCGTCGTACACCAACTCGTCGGTGCACTCCGCAGTGTAGTCTGCAGGGATGGTCAACACTGGCGCAGTGGTGTCCTGAACCGTGATGGTTTGGGTCAACGTGGTCGCGTTGTTTGCATCGTCGGTTGCAGTGAACGTGCGCAAGATGGTGTAGTCGCCGGCGGCGTTGCCTGGGATCGTCTCTGTCACCAAAGTGATTTCCAAGTTGCCGCAGTTGTCGGTTGCAGAAGCGTCCTCCATCGGCATTTCGTCAGAGCACTCCACGGTGTAGTCCGCCGGAATGGTCAACACAGGAGCGGTGGTGTCCTCCACCGTCACAATCTGAACCGCCGTGCTGGAGTTGCCAGCGTCGTCGGTTGAGGTGAACGTACGGGTTACGGTATAGTTGCCCAATGCGTCGGTCAAGCTGTACTCGTTCACGTACTCCACAACCACAGGACCGCACAGGTCACCTGCAATGGCGTTCTCGCTCAACACAGCCTCCAAGTCCTCAGCGGAACACTCGATGGTGAGGTCACCGGGCACGAACATGAATTCAGGTGGCGTGGTGTCCTCCACATTCACAACCTGAACCGCGGTGCTGAAGTTGCCAGCGTCGTCGGTCGCGGTGAACGTACGAGTTACAGTGTAGTTGCCCAACGCGTCGGTCAAGCTGAATTCGTTGACGTGTTCCACAACCACAGGAC
>MDTB01020329.1_pt1 | contig 14802 bp, 15 predicted proteins | sample 811161 | NCBI WGS metagenome assembly MDTB01 (sample SAMN05326650, study PRJNA326480) | marine metagenome | isolation source: seawater | place: Mediterranean Sea | collected 2009
AAAGGGGTTTGGTTTAGAGTTCTTCATTGGTGCTGGGCTAGCACAGTCATGGTATAAAGGCTACAAAGGCCTTCGGCGGGTTGACTTGGACAATCCAGATGAGACGGTTTATCGTCCATTCAATGGATCAGGAGAAGTGGTTGCTTATCGTGGAGGGATGATGCTCACCTATAAAATTCCTACTTTTGCATCCAAAACCAACAGCGATGAATAAGATATGTTGTATTGGAGCTGGCTATGTAGGCGGACCCACCATGGCTGTCATCGCTAGACTGTGTCCTAATATCACAGTTAATGTGGTTGATATCAGTGAAGAGCGCATTGCTGCTTGGAACGACCCCGACTTGGACAAGCTACCCATATATGAACCAGGTTTGGCTGAAGTTGTGGCAAAAGCACGAAACAAAAACCTCTTTTTTTCAACTGATATCGACAAAGCCATAGAGGAGGCAGATATTATTTTTATAGCTGTAAACACCCCCACAAAAACCTATGGTAAAGGTAAAGGTATGGCAGCAGACCTCACCTACGTTGAACAATGCGCCCGACGAATTGCCAAAGTGGCAACGACTGACAAAATAGTGGTAGAAAAAAGCACACTTCCTGTTCGAACAGCAGAGGCGATACAAACCATACTGGAACAATCACCTCACGGGGCACATTTTGAGGTGCTGTCCAACCCCGAGTTTCTGGCTGAAGGAACAGCCATTGCTGATTTGTTTAAATCAGATCGAGTGTTGATAGGTGGACGTACAACGCCTAAAGGCAAACAGTCCATTGAGGCACTGGTTGATATTTATGCAAACTGGATACCACGCGAAAAAATTGTGACCACCAATGTATGGTCATCCGAGCTGTCAAAGCTTGTGTCCAATGCTTTTTTGGCACAACGGATTAGTTCCATCAACAGTATTTCTGCCCTTTGCGAGGCCACAGGCGCTGATATAGAGGAGGTTGCCAATGCAGTTGGTAAAGACAGTCGTATAGGCCCTAAATTTTTAAAAGCATCTGTTGGCTTTGGCGGTAGTTGTTTTCAAAAAGACATCTTAAACCTTGTGTATATTTGTCGCCAATATGGTTTAGATGAAGTGGCAGACTACTGGCAAGGAGTCATAAAGATCAATGATTTTCAGAAAAACCGCTTTGCCAATCGAATCCAAGAAGCGTTGTTCAACACTGTCAATGGTAAAAAAATTGGCTTTTGGGGTTGGGCATTTAAAAAAGACACCAATGACACCCGAGAATCTGCAGCGGTTTATGTGGCAGAACAGCTACTTTCAGAAGGTGCACAGATTCATGTCTATGATCCCAAAGTGTCTTTGGAACGCATGCACCTAGATTTGCAAACGCTGTGGGAATACAGAGGGCAATCTGAAAATGAAATCAAATCTAAACTAGCCAACCTAAGGGTTTCGGACAAAGCAGAAGATGCATGTACGAAAGCCCATGCGTTAGCCGTTATTACAGAGTGGGATGAGTTTAAAACCCAAGATTTTATAAAGATTTACACCCAAATGGAAAAACCCGCTTTTGTGTTTGATGGAAGAAAAATTTTAGATTCTAATCAATTGCAATCCATTGGCTTTACTGCCTATGAGATTGGAAAAGGAACCGAATAAGTATGTGTGGAATTGTAGGTTACATCGGAAATCGCCCCGCATACCCCATTATCATTCAAGGATTAAAACGCCTTGAGTATCGTGGTTATGACAGCGCAGGGATTGCCTTGCTCAACAGCGAATTAAACTTGACTAAAACGAAAGGAAAAGTTGCAGATTTGGAAGCTAAGGCAGAACAAACTCATCGCTCGGGCACTCTTGGCATTGGCCATACACGCTGGGCAACACATGGCGTTCCTAATGACGCGAATGCTCACCCACACACTTCCAATTCTGGCCGATTGGTTCTTGTGCACAATGGCATTATTGAAAACTACGAATCTTTACGATCATATTTGACTGACCAGGGGATTAGCTTCTCTTCTGAAACAGACACAGAAGTTTTGGTCAATTTAATTGAACACATTCTAATCACTCAAGGACTCAAAACAGGAAAAGCAGTTCAAATTGCGCTTAATCAAGTGGTTGGCGCCTATGCCATTGCTGTTTTTGACAAAGAAAGACCTAAAGAAATCGTGGTTGCCAAACTCGGAAGCCCATTGGCCATTGGTCTTGGGAAAGACGAATATTTTATAGCATCTGACGCTTCGCCTTTTATTGAATACACCAATCGTTCCATTTATTTGGAAGACAACGAAATGGCAGTTATCAACCAAGACAATGGATTAAAAATGTACGCGATTCCAGACAATAGTCGGGTTGATCCACATATTCAAGAATTGCAACTCAGTTTGGAAAAAATTGAGAAGGGGGGCTATGACCATTTTATGCTCAAAGAGATTTATGAGCAGCCCAATGCCATTATCGATACCTTTAGGGGAAGACTTCATAGGGATGAACAACAACTTATATTGTCCGGGTTAGAAGAACACAAAGAGTTTTTTCAGAAAGTCAAAAGAATCATTATTGTTGCATGTGGTACCTCTTGGCACGCTGGCTTGGTGGGCGAATATTTGTTTGAAGATGTTGCACGTATTCCTGTTGAGGTGGAATATGCATCCGAGTTTCGCTATCGTAACCCTGTGATCTATACTGATGATGTAGTGATTGCCATTTCCCAGTCAGGCGAAACAGCAGATACTTTAGCAGCGATTAAACTTGCCAAAGAAGCAGGCGCTTTTGTATTTGGGATTTGTAATGTTGTTGGAAGTTCCATTGCACGCGCTGCCGATACAGGAGCTTACACCCATGCAGGGCCAGAAATAGGGGTGGCATCAACCAAAGCCTTTACCACTCAAATTACAATGTTGATATTGATTTGCTTACGTTTGGGTCAAATTCGGGGTTTGTTGACACCTGAAGAATTTGGGCGTGTTGCTGAGGAGTTAGAAAAGCTTCCAAAATCGATTGAAACAGTATTACAGAGTGAAAAAGCCATACAAAATATTGCCAAAAGCTATCATGAAGTGTCAAACTTTTTGTACATGGGACGAGGGTATAATTTTCCAGTAGCTTTGGAGGGCGCGCTAAAGCTGAAAGAAATATCCTATATCCATGCCGAGGGATACCCTGCAGCGGAAATGAAACACGGCCCTATTGCACTCATTGATAAAAACATGCCTGTGGTGGTGATTGCCACCAACAAAGGGCATTATGAAAAGGTGGTGAGCAACATCCAAGAAATCAAATCGCGAGAAGGGAAAATCATTGCTGTTGTGACTAAGGGCGACAAATCAGTTAAGGCATTGGCAGATCATGTGATTGAAATTCCTGAAGTGATTGAATCACTGACGCCGATTTTGGCATCAGTACCTTTGCAACTATTGGCGTATCATATCGCTGTGATGCGTGGTTGTAATGTGGATCAACCCAGAAATTTAGCAAAATCCGTAACCGTTGAATAATGAAGAAAAAAGTAATCATTGTTTCGGGTTATTTTAATCCCATTCACAAGGGTCACGTTGAATATTTCAACAATGCCAAAGCAATTTGTGATGAGCTTTATGTGATTGTCAATAACGACTATCAAAGAGAGCTCAAGGGGAGCAAGCCTTTTCAAGATGAGGAGGAGCGTTTATTGATTGTTAGCAATATTAAGGCAGTAGACAAAGCGGTTTTATCGGTTGACCTAGACGGCACGGTCTGCAAGAGTATTCGACAGTTGTCCGACCAGTATGGAAAGGAATATGACTTTGCATTTGCCAATGGCGGCGACCAAAACAGCGACAATGTTCCTGAAATTCCAATATGCAAGGAGCTTGGAATAGAGCTAATAGATGGGTTGGGGGAGAAGATACAGAGTAGCAGCTGGTTGTTATTACGCTAAACGCGTAGCAGCCACACCTTAAATTTGAAAATGAAAATTAGATTGAAATCAACAACTTTTCTTGAAGCAATAGATTATAAAAACATATTAAAACTGGTTTTTTCGACTTTAATAGCAGCTGTTTTTCCATTTGCTTTTGAGCCATATTTCAAAAGCATATTCTCGCCAGAGCAGTTCGGAGCTTATGATATAGTAATTAAGTCATCAGCAATTTTTGCAACAATTTTAACTGTTAAATGTGAAATTTTTATACCCCCATCAAAATTGGATGAATCACAAAAAATATATTCTTATATAACTATATTTTCTCTCATTAGCTATCTTTTTTTACTTTTAACAACATTATTTCTATGGGCTATATTCAAAGCTAATATATACATGTTGTTGGCCTTAGGCTTGACAGTTGGCTTCTTTATTTCACAAAACATTCTTTTAACTACGCTCTTTTTGAAAAAATCGAAAATTAATCTAGTAACACTGCAAAAACCAATAAGACGGATAACAGAAATAATATTTTTAATTATAATCACTTCTTTTTTTAGTACAAGCTATTTGCTTTTGGTGCTAAGCGCTTCTATTGGTATCATTGTTTCAATAACCCCAATGTTAGTGGCAACATTTAAACCAAAACAAATATTATTTACAGAATCAATAAATCAAGGAATAAACCTTGTAAAAAAAAACCTTACAATATTTGTTAGCGAGATACTAAACATAATATCAATCAGTTTTGTTACTTTTTTTGTTTACTTCAATTATGATTTGTTTCAGGTTGGGATTTTGGAACTCGCAAACAAAATAGTTGCAATACCCCAGATTCTACTTTGTGGCGCCATAGCACTTATTATACAAAATAAAATAGGTGACAATGTTTCAAAAAGAATACCAATTAGAAGAACAGCGTTTAATTTTCTTTTCTTATTAATTGCATTATCAATCGCGAGTTGCCTTTTTATTTATTTTTTTTCTAAGATTTACATATTATCATTTTTTGACCAAACCTGGCACGTCTCATTTCAATACATAAAGTTATTATTAATCCACCTTTTTTTCTTTATTATTTTTTCTCCCATGGGGAGGGTATTGTATGCCCTTCACTCAACAGATTCAATCAAAAAGTGGCAATTCATTAAATCAGGGCTAATTTTTTCATCAGCCATTTTCTATGAACTTGAAATAAATAGCTTCTTAACTATATACAGTGTATTAAGCGCATTGTCCTATCTAATATTTTATTATTTTTTAAACAAAGAGACATTGAAATACGATAGGGCACTTAATTATTAAAATATGACAATAGCACATTTTTGTAATTATTACGAAACAAAACTATTTGCAGAGCTTTTTGAAAAACTCAGTTATGAAAAAAAAAATAGAACAGCACGTTTTTTTCCCTTATTATAAAAAGTTAAATCAGTTTCCCCAAGTAGGCAGGGGATTTAGTTTGTATGTAAAAAAAAGTGTGCCAAATATTTTTCGTCATTTTTTTATTTTAAGAGCACTTTGGACATACTTAATTTTTTCTAGGGACTTAATTAAAATAAACTTTGATGTTATTCACTGCCATTCTTTTTTTAATGATGGTATACTCGGGTTATTCTGCAAGTGGCGGTTCAAAAAAAAACTAGTCTGTTCCTTTAGAAATGCAGACTTACAGATGCTTAAAAAAAAAATATGGCTATACCCCTTCTATCTTTTAATTAAATCACAAGCAGACCAAATAATTTTTATTTCAAATGCTATGAAGTCTAAGTTACCGGGCCTTAACGGCATAGTTATACCAAACGGAATAGACGAGTTATTTTATCAAGATCAGCAGATAAAAAAGATTAATCCGCGCTCGAAACTCAAAATAATTTTTATTGGAAGACTAATAAAAAGAAAAAAAGTAGATATTGTATTAAACTACTACATTAGAAACCAAGAAAAATTAGAATTAACAGTTGTTGGAGATTGCGAACCACTGAGCACATGGGGAAACAAACAGCTAAGAAAAATCCAAAAAAACAAACGGATTATTTATTATAGTAGCCTATCAAAAAACGAAGTCAAAAAAGAATTAGACAAAAACCAAATTTTTGTGATGACATCGCTAAACGAAACCTTTGGCATTGTTTACATTGAAGCAATGGCAAGAGGTCTTCCAATTGTTTATTCTAAAGGAACGGGAGTTTATAAGATGTTTAGTAAAGGAATAGGAGCGTATGTTACCAATTCAACGTATAAAAACCTTTCATTAGCCATTGATAATATTTTATCAGATTACGAAAACATTAGCAGAAACTGTTTGAAAGAATCAAAAAAGTTTAGGTGGCCTAACATAATTGGTTCTTACCATGAGCTTTACCAAAATCTTGTTAAAAAATGAAAATTATACTTTCAAAACAGGATTTAAAAATAAAATCCACGTATTATTTTAAAACGGGGCTTATATTTTTATTGATGACAGCAGTTTATTTTAATGTTGCTAAAATATTTCAATATTATGGTTTTGAGTTAGAAATGTCAATACCGAAAGCGTGTGTTGGGATAATATTAATTTTTCTCTCCTCCATTCTAGTTCTATATAAATTTAATTATGACTTAAAAAACAGCTTTATTGTTTATGTACATCAGTTTATGTTTATACCAATAATAGTTCTATTTTCTTTTGGAGGGATTGGAATAGAGCTACTTATTTGTCATGTTATTTTTTTATTATCTCTAAAAATTTCTATGTCTTTAAAGTTGAAAAAACTAAAAACAACCATTTTTTCAAACACATATCCAATTGAAAAAAAACAAAATCGAGTTGTAATTTATGTATTAGCTATGATCTTGTTATTACCCTTTATAAGTTCATTCAATAATTTTTCATGGTCATCATTTATACAAAGTGAGCTATACGCTATCCGATTTAGTGCTAGACAAACCGAATCATTCTTAATGGGATATTTTAAAGCACCCTTAGTAAGAGTTTTACTACCTATTTTGTTTGTTTATGCAACAACTAAAAGAAAATATATTTTAATGGCAATAGTCGGTTTAATAATAACACTTATTTATGGTTCAACGGGGGCCGTAAAAAGCATAATCGTTGTAATTCCAATTATTTTATTTTTCGTTTCATCTAAGACTTACTTACAAATTCAACAGAGACTTTTTTTGATTATTTTTATGTTTCTTTCGCTGTCAATTTTTGAGACGGCAGTTATTGGCAGTTATTTTATTACAGATATCCCTAATCGAAGATTGTTTTTTGTACCCGGGTTTTTAGAAAACAACTACATTACAGAATTTAAAGACAATTATCTCTTTTATAAAACGAGTTACTTAGATTTTTTGTTCTCCGAAAAAAACGTTAGAGTAACCCAAATAATTGGCGGTAAATATTTAGGGGACTATTCAATAAATGCAAACGTTGGTGTTTTAATGGATGGTTTTATCAACTTAGGATATATTGGAGTTTTTATACACGCGTCAGTTGTTGGGTTGGCTATTCGGGCCTTAAACAACATGAAAATCAACCCAGCCTTCTTCGGGTTATTTTTTGTTTACTTTTATTATGTTAACACATCGTTTTTGGGAACTTTACTAATTACACACGGGCTTCTGTTTCTGATAATTGCCTCAAAAATTTTTTTAAAAGACCAATACCAAGAAATTTAGATAAATGGCAAAAGAATTGGTCTCAATAATATTACCGGCGTTTAATTCATCAAAATTTATTGATTCAACTATAGAATCTGTTCGTAACCAAACTTACAAGTATTGGGAACTCCTAATTACAGACGATGGGTCAACAGATAATACAGCTAAGATTATAAATAAACATCAAAAAGAGGATTCAAGAATTAAACTTTTTATTTTAAAAGTAAATTCGGGAGCTGGGGTTGCAAGAAATAACAGTATCAAAATGGCTAATGGAAAATATATTGCTTTTTGTGATTCGGATGATTTATGGCTTCCTCATAAATTAAAGAAACAGATAGATTTTATGAAAATCAATAATTTGTTTTTTACATATTCTGGTTTCGAAATAATAGATGAAAATGATGTTTTTATTTCAAAAGTTACTTCCCCAACCTACTTGACTTACAAAAGCCTTCTAAAAAGTAATAAAATAGGATGTCTTACGGCAATATATGATACACATTATTTAGGTAAATTATACATGTCAAATATCAGAAATAGACAGGATTGGGTGTTATGGTTGACCATATTGAAAAAAATCAAAGCCACAAAAGGATTAAAAGAGAGCTTAGCTTTGTACAGGAAAAGGAAAGGTTCAATTTCGAGGAATAAGTTTAGAATGATTGGCTACCACTGGTTTGTCTACAGGCATGAAATGAAAATCAATTTATACAAATCAGTGGTTCTGTTATTTCAGAATATAATTTATCATATTAAAAAGAACGGATGAAATATCTAATTTCAGGGGGACAGGGATTTTTGGGATCATATCTGGCAAAAAACTTAAGTAATAGCGGCCATGTTGTAAAGACAATTGGCAGATCTAAAGAAAATGATATTGTTGTAGATCTCTCTCAAAATTTTTTTAAAGTGCAATCAAATTTTGATTACATAATTCATGCCGCATCAATTGTACATAATGAATTACATAATCGATCTTTTAGCTCACCTATTATAATGACGGATGTTCTAATCACTGAAAATTTTTTAAAAAGTATTTCAGAAATTAAGTTTAAAAAGTTCATTTTCTTAAGTTCAGTTTCTGTTTATGGGCTTAACGGAGGAATACAAATAGACACTAATCAACCCACCCTCCCCTCAAGTGGGTATGGCCTTTCTAAATTAATTAACGAAAAAATTATCGGTAAATCATTTAATTATGAAAAAGTATTAATTTTAAGACTGCCATTAGTTAATGGCCCCAATGTTAAAGGAAACATAAAGAAGGCCAAGGAAGGATTAATTCGTGGGAAAATGATTCTATTCAATCACAACAACGCATTGAAGTCAATATTGGAAATCTCAGATCTTTTAAATTTCATAGACAATTATTCTCAAAAACTTAATGGAATTCATCATTTAAAATCATATGATGTAGAGTTCAATAAATTTGTTTCTTCTCTTTCGTGTAAAAAGCCAATTTTAGTTCCTTTCTGGGCTATTAAGTGGTGTATAAAAATTTGTCTCATGTTTAAACTTAAAAAACTACATCGAATAATTTTAAAATCGACCCTTTCGCTTACATTTAAAAACACAGTGGAATGGAACTGAATAAGAAGTTTATAAATATTTCGTTTGATAATGACCTTGACAATGTTGGTCAAAATAATATTGAGTCTATACTTGTTATCGGAGGCGCAGGAACGATAGGATCCAATTACATTAAGGAATTGTTTGAGTTTAATCCATCTAAAATAGTAATAGTTGATATAAACGAGAACGGATTAACTGAATTAACAAGAGATTTACGTAGCTCGAACTATTTAGATTATAATCCAGAATATATTACTTATCCTGTCAATTTACTTAGTAAAACATTTGACAAGATTTTTTGGTCAAGCGATTTTGATTTAATTGCTAACTTTTCTGCACACAAACATGTGAGATCGGAAAAGGATAAAATATCTATAGAGGCATTGATTAAGAACAACGTATACGGGGCAATTAAGCTTTTAGAGCTGTGTTCAAAAAGGCCGCCAAAATATTTCTTTAGTGTTTCTACAGACAAAGCGGCTAGTCCTGTAAATATTATGGGCGCTTCTAAATCCCTGATGGAAAAACTAATATTATCAAAACAAAGTGAATTTAGGGTCACAACAGCTCGTTTTGCGAACGTTGCTTATTCAAATGGCAGTTTATTAGATGGGTTCTTGCACCGGCTAAAAAAGCAACAACCATTATCGTGCCCATCTGACATTAAACGTTTTTTTGTAACACCTAAACAATCAGGCCAGATTTGCTTTTTAGCTACATTCTTAGGTGATTCAGGAAGCATTTTTTTCCCCAAGTTAAATTTTCATAAAGACCAAGTTTTCTTCAAAGACATAGCATTAGATTTTCTAGAACACAAAGGACTCGTTCCCGTATTGGTACAATCTGAAGAGGAGGCAAAAGCGTTTGACATTAAAGCCAACCCCAAGAAGTACCCTATATACTTTTTTGAAACTGACACATCCGGCGAGAAAACTTACGAGGAATTCTACACTAAAAAAGAGGATATTGAAATCAGGCAATACAATTCTTTAGGCTTTATCAAAACAAAAAAAGAAATTATTTCTTTTGAAGGGGTCAAAAACGACTTTGATGAAGTTTTTGATAATCCCAAATCAAATAAATCGGACATTATTGCTGTTATAAAAAAATACGTTTTAGATTTCGAGCATATTGAAACAGGCAAGCACCTTGATCAAAAAATGTGATTATGTATAAAGGATCTAAACGACTACTTGATATATTAATTAGCCTAGTTGCATTAATCAGCCTTCTTCCTTTGTTTATACCAATTATAATTTTGCTTCGATTGACCGCAGAAGGTGAAGTTTTTTACCTCCAAGAAAGAATAGGAATAAATAATTCAAGGTTTCACATATTAAAGTTTGCTACAATGCTTAAGAACTCAATCAATATGGGCACAAAAAGCATTACGCTTCAAAATGATTTTAGAGTAACTAAAGTTGGGAAGTTCTTACGCAAAACTAAAATAAATGAACTCCCTCAATTAATTAATATTCTCAAAGGGGATATTAGTATAGTTGGACCAAGACCGCTTGTAGCTAAAACATTTGAAGCCTACAACAAAGAGATTCAATCTAAAATATACAATGTTAAACCAGGACTAACGGGAATTGGCTCAGTAGTATTTAGAGACGAAGAGTCTATGATTTCAGCCGTGGCCAATGAAAACTACCATGAGTTCTACAAAAGAGTAATTGCTCCGCACAAAGGAGAATTAGAATTATGGTATCAAAAAAATAAATCGTTTTTTTTAGATTTACAACTTATATTTTTAACAGCTTGGGTAATTATTTTTCCCAACAGTCAAATTTATAAAAGGTGGTTTAAAGATTTACCAAAAAGAAATTTTTAGAAAATAAGCTTATTTATCGGCTTTATAAAACTTCTTTTTCTTTTCGTATAACCTTATCAGCTGCAGTGTTATAAAATAAATCATCATCATTAAAGGAGCTTCATAAATGCCACCTGAAAAGCAAGCAACTAATATTGGAATCGACCATGACCAACTAGGGATTATTTTATAAATAAACAGTCCAGTTATAAACACACCTAAAAAACCTGAAAATAAAAGTATGTCAAAAGGCATCATTTCAACCTTTAGAGGGTATCTGCTGTGACCGCCCAGAATCCAGTCAATTAATGAAACCCTCATGTCGGAGCTGAAGAATAACTCATAAATATTTTCGTTTCTCAAAGAAAAAACCACACCCCACGCCCCATGGTTATCATATATTTGCTCCCAAAAGGGAGTAAAAGTTACCACATAAGGCATCCAAAAAGTAGAAGAGATTACAGTTGCTATAGTGATGATTAGGACGGTTGAGCTGAGGAGATTATTTTTAATTACTACAAAAACAAATATTAACATTAGATACAAAATACATGCTTTTTGCCCCAGTAGTATTAAGGCCACTCCAAAAAGAAAAACAGTAACCCATTGTTTATGGTTTTTTTGAAGCAGATAAATTAAAAAAACACCATAAGAAGCGCAATGAAAGTTTAAGTGCCATAACAACCCACTGTATCCCCAGCGACCAGACAATGGATAGCTTTCAAAAAGAGAAACACCAAACACCGCTCCAGAGATTATAAAAAAAGCATTAAGTGTTAAAAAAAGACGTAGTTGATTAATAAATACAGCGCCATAATGATTGGCATTTTTTAACACTGACCACACCCCCAAAAAAAGCAAGGGCATTGTTAACTTGGCGGTGTAGTAGCCTTGACTTTTGGTAAGGCTTTCCAAAAGGCTGTAATTTGAGTTCCCCCAAGCAAACCGAAATTCGTTAATTAAAAAGATTAATACGAGACCACTCCAACACCAGAAGACAAAAGCAGGGATTTTCTTTCTTAAAAACCAAGCGCTAATGAGGACAATTACATAAACTAATCCAAACAAAAAACCCTCCCCAACTTTAAGCTCAACCCAACGATTGTCAAGGTAAACAAAAGAAATTTTTTGTAAAAGCCGGTTGAGTAAAAAATAATATGCCAACCCAATCAACACCCAATAATAAAACCTAGCACTTTCAAACACATTCACTCTGGCACTATAGATCAATCGCTGTAGCATCTATTGTAAAACGTTTAACTATTGATGTTTTTTAGGACAACCTTTTCGGGTCTAATCGCAGGGGGGGTTGCACTATCCCGCTCTAAAACCTTTTGTTTTGGAAACAATCTCTTTGCCAAATCCAACCACGTCATTACCTCATTGCCGCAATAATGTGAAGTCCCTTTTGCGAGTTGTTGGTTAGCAACTCCTTTTAGTAAATGGGCAGCCAAACTTTCTGCTCGTGTCGGACAGCCCTTTTGGTCTGCTGTGACTTGTAGTGTTTTTCCAGCATTGAGCTGGGCTTGCAGTTTAGTGTAAAAGTTTTTCCCATAACTAGAGTACAACCAAGAAGTACGCACAATCGAATAAGTCCCGCCAACAAGCTCTATGGCTTGTTCTCCACCCAATTTACTTGCGCCATAAACATTCAATGGATTGGGCGTGTCGGAGGGAGTGTAGGGCCTGTCCAAAGTTCCATCAAAGACATAGTCGGTTGAAATATGCACAAGCCAGCACCCATGTTGTTTACAGGCTTTGGCAAGAGCCTCTACTGCAATTGCGTTTATCGCATATGCGAGTGCTTTGTTGGTCTCTGCATCATCTACTTGGGTGTAGGCAGCAGCATTGATGCAGACATCAATGGTTTGATTGCCAAATACTTCTTTCACTGCTTGAGAATCTGTAATATCCAGTCTGTTTTTGTCCAAAAAAACAAGATCAAGAGGGAAGTCTTTTGCGGCAGTTTGTAAGGCAAGTCCCAACTGCCCGTTTGCGCCAGTGACAAGTATTCGATTCATGGCTTGAATAGTTTTAAAAAGGGGAGTTTTTGATCTTTGTCAGATAGTTTTAGATTGTTTATCTGCCAATCAATGCCCATGTCAGGGTCATCAAATCGAATGCCACTTTCAGCTTGTGGGTTGTAGGACGCATCAACCTTGTATTGTACAATGGCATGCTCGCTAAGCACGCTGTACCCATGAGCAAACCCCTTGGGCAAAAACAACTGGGTTTGGTTGTCAGCTGAAAGTTCAATACCAAACCACTCTCCATAGGCTGAAGAATCTGCGCGTAGGTCAACGGCTACATCATAGATTTGCCCTTGCACCACCCGAATCAGTTTGGCTTGTGCATAAGGAGCTTTTTGTAAATGAAGCCCCCGAACAACACCATATTTAGAAACTACTTCATTGTCTTGGATAAAATCGATTGAAAGCCCTGTTTGTTTTGCAAACACATCTTTTTGAAAACTCTCGATAAATTGTCCTCGCGAATCGACATGCAGCTTGGGCGTGAGCAACCAACTGCCTTCAAGGGGTCCTGGCTTACTGTTCATTGATCCACTGTTTGAGATAGTTTCCGTATTCTGCTTCTTTATACGTCTTGGATAGTGTTTTGAGTTGGGAAAGGTTGATAAACCCTTGTTGATAGGCCGCTAGTTCAGGAGACCCAACAAGCACACCTTGCCGACTTTGGATGGCTTCGACAAAGGAATGAGCTTTGGACAAACTTTGAACAGTTCCAGTATCGAGCCATGCAGTGCCTTGTTCTAAAACAGTAACACGCAAATGACCTGCCTTCCAATATGCATTGTGAATATCTGTGATTTCGAGTTCGCCTCTTGCACTGGGCTTGACTTGTGTTGCTTTATCCACTACAGTATGGTCAAAGAAATAAAGCCCTGGAATTGCAAGGTTAGACTTTGGGTGATTAGGTTTTTCTTCAATTGATTTCAGTTCCCCATCAGCATCGAGCTCGACAATTCCATAACGTTTTGGGTTCTGTACGTGCATACCAAATATGAGACCACCACTAAAATCAGTTTTTGATGGGGTTTGTTTTACGATGGCACTACCATAAAATAAATTATCACCCAAAATAAGAGCAACAGAATCATTCCCAATAAAGTTAGCACCAATCAAAAAGGCCTCTGCCAAACCGTTGGGGTTTGGCTGAACAGCATAGGAAAAGGAACACCCAAGCTGACTTCCATCACCCAAAAGGGAAGTAAACGCTTCCTGATCCCTGGGAGTAGTGATGATAAAAACCTCGGAAATACCCAAAGAAAGTAGAGTTGACAAGGGATAATACACCATCGGCTTGTCATAAACAGGCAAGAGCTGTTTACTCACGGTTTTTGTCATTGGGTATAAGCGAGAACCCGTTCCACCAGCAAGTAGTATTCCTTTCATATTTTATTAATATAGGAGGAGATGGTTTTGTGTATCCCCACTTCCCAATTCGTTTGTGGTGACCACCCCAATGTTGATTCCAACTTATGAGAATCAATAGCATATCGATAGTCATGCCCAGGTCGGTCGGGCACAAAAGTAATCAACTTTTCAGCAGTGCCATCGGCTCGACCAATATGTATGTCATAGGCCCTACATATAGATGTGGCAACTGCTAGGTTTGATTGTTCACATTGCCCCCCGATAAGGTAAGTTTCACCTAGAACTCCTTTGTGAAAAATGAGATCCATGGCGGCAATATGATCCTCTACATAGACCCAATCTCTAATGTTTGATCCATCACCATAAATGGGAAGGGCTTTGTTTTGTTGTAAACTATGAATCAGCGTTGGGATGAGTTTTTCGCTGTGTTGATCGGGGCCATAGTTGTTGCTACAATTTGAAATCACATAGGGCAAACCATAGGTTTCTCCATAGGCGCGAACC
>MDTB01145565.1_pt1 | contig 14801 bp, 10 predicted proteins | sample 811161 | NCBI WGS metagenome assembly MDTB01 (sample SAMN05326650, study PRJNA326480) | marine metagenome | isolation source: seawater | place: Mediterranean Sea | collected 2009
AGTGAAGTATGAGAAGATAATGAAAGGCATTCGGATTTTCTTGTTCACTTGTAACTATTATTGGGAGTAGAATTTTACAGTAAAACCCAAAACGATGAAATGCTGTCAATATTTCGTCTGAATTAATATAGGCAGATGCTAATAACATTTTCTTTTTTATTCTATCTTGATTTTGGAGTCAAATAATAGACACCAATGGTAATTGGCTAATGTTAAACTAGGAAAGACTAATCTAATACGAGTATTAAGTCGCTAAATCGGATATTGATTGATTTCACAAATCAAGGTTATTATAGTTCAGAGAATAGAAATAGTTACTAAATACTATAGGAAGGACTCGATTAATGGTAAGTTTACCTAATATCGTACTTATCTTAGCTGATGATCATGGTTACGGGGATGTTTCTGTTCATGATGGTCCACATATCCAAACACCCCATATTGATCGTATTGCTAAGGGTGGTGTCCGGCTCACCCAATTTTATGCAAACTCTTCAGTTTGTTCACCCAGTAGAGCTTCTCTTATGACGGGTCGCTATCCCGATAGGGTTGGCGTGCCTGGAGTTATTCGTACCCACCCCGAAAACAGCTGGGGCTACTTTAGTCCAAGCGCAGTTACATTACCATCACTCCTAAAACAAAACGAGTATAATACATCCCTCATTGGTAAATGGCACCTGGGGTTAGAAGCCGAAAATCATCCTTGTCGTCGGGGATTTGATCACTTTCATGGATTCCTTGGTGATATGATGGATGACTACTATACACATCTAAGGCATAATCAAAACTATATGAGGGAAAATCTAGAAAATATTGACCCCCGTGGACATGCTACAGACCTATTTTCTGACTGGGCTGTCGAATTCATTCAAAGCCAATACCACACATCTCAACCATTTTTCCTTTATCTAGCATATAATGCACCGCATACACCAATTCAACCTCCAGCTGATTGGATTGAACGAGTACGACAACGTGAACCTGAGGCTTCAGAAGAAAGAGTTCGATATTCGGCTTTAGTTGAACATATGGATTCAGGCATTGGTCGAGTCTTAGATATACTTGAAAAAACAGATCAGCTATCAAATACTCTGGTGATTTATACTTCTGATAATGGTGGTCAGTTGAATGTTGGAGCAACTAACGGGATTTTACGTGGCGCAAAAGGGCAAATGTACGAAGGTGGTATTCGTGTTCCAGCCTGTGCTATGTGGTCAAGCCAGATTGACCCGGGGAAAGTGACAACTCAAGTAGCCATGTTGATGGATCTTTTTCCTACAATTTGTCAGGTAGCGAATGTTGAAATAGGTCATCATATTGAGGGTAAGTCCATTTTTCCTACCCTTCGAGGTGAGCGACAAGACTTATCCGAACGAAACCTTTATTGGGTTCGAAAAGAAGGAGGGCAAGCTTTTCTAGGTCTTAATCAGCATTCTGTAAGACAAGGTAACATTAAACTATTGCATAATAGTCCTTTTGAACCACTTGAGCTCTATGACCTTAGTGCAGATCCTCAAGAATCACATAATATAGTTCATACTGAACCTGATCTCTTCCGTCAGATGAGTGATATTTTACAATCGGAAATACAACACAGTGGTACAGCAGTTTGGCAAGCCAAATAAACTCAAAAAGGAGGATATGCAAGATGTTAAACTTTAATGGGCAGCAAATCATTGATTATCAAAGCCCAATGGCAGACAGTTCAAGATGGAGAATATTTCAACTTCGTCCAAACGATATTGTAATTTCTACTCCTCCGAAATCCGGAACGACTTGGACACAGATGATTTGTGCTTTGCTAATTTTTCGAAGTGCCAAATTGGATCAGCCATTAGGGACAATCTCTCCGTGGCTAGATCAAAAAGTACAGTCAGTTGAACAAGTACTTGCTCAGTATGAAGCACAGACTCATCGGAGATTTATCAAAACCCATACACCATTTGATGGAATACCTTATTTTGATAATGTAAGTTATATTTTTGTCGGTCGAAATCCACTAGACCAGTTTTTCTCTCTTTACAATCATTACAAAAATTCAGATCGAGCAGCCATTGAAGCATCTTTAGGTCAAAAATTAAAAGCACCTTTTTCGGCCGATCCAGACAAATACTTTCAACAAGAAATAGCAAAAAGTACTGGCTGGCATCATTTTGAAACCTTTTGGCAAGCCAAAACCTTACCAAATGTTATCTTGCTACATTATAGTGATCTGAAATCTAATTTAGCCAAGCAGATATCGAAGTTAGCTCATTTCTTACAGATAGATATTACAATGGAAATCTGTAATTGGCTATCGACCTTTGCTAGTTTTGATTATATGAAGGAAAATGCTAGCAATCTAGCACCTAACAGTATCCAAAATTTTTGGCAATCAAATCACAGATTCTTTCATAGTGGTCAAGATGGTTTTGGGCGGGATTTTCTTTCTGTGGAATCAATTCAGTTTTATGATAGTGTGAAAAAACGTTACCCACTAGACATGATCCAGTGGCTAGAACATGGAAAATCGACTCATCGATAATTCAAGATCCATAAAATAAAGAAGGTATCTTTTAAATCCAATTTTTATTATAAAAAACCTTAAGCCCTAAGGATGTCAGACCTTTCATGTGTCTTTTATTCTTTTTAATCGACTAGTGCTAACTTTAGCTGAACGAAATTCAGGTCGCTGGTGCCGGGACGGTAGTTTATGACTTAACCCTTTGGATAATAGCTTTTTTTGTAGGTTACCCAATATTTTTCTTCCGTCATGCGTCCGTGATTTTTTTTCTAACCTTTTTATTATCAATACAATTAGGTTTACTAATTGTCTAAAATGATGTGTCAAATTTATATTCCTCTTAAAAATCTCATACCATTCGTCTTTGTTACATTAATATCTATTAAATGCCAAGTAAATTATGCTAGAAGACTCACATTCACCTCTATTTTGATATAGGATAATCGATTACCTAGCGAGTACTCGTTTGACTAACACAATCAAAACAAATTTCCATTCAGTAATGTGCCTAGTCAAAAAAAACAAACACACTGATCGCTGATGATCTACAATAACATTTGTTCATACTAAGTTTTATGGTTAGGAGAAGATAAAAATGTCAAAAAATATATCTTCGGGTGCAACTTCTGTTGGTATTATTGGTTGTGGTATGGTTAGTGCTGCTTATCTTAAAAACAGCCGGAAATTTTCAGCCTTTGATATTATAGCTGTAGCTGATCAGCGTCCTGATGCAGCTCAGGATCGGTCCAATGAATTTGGAATTAACAAGGCATGTTCAGTTGACGAAATATTAGACGATCCTGCGATTGAAATGATAATTAATCTAACGCCACATAGTGCCCACGGCCCAGTCGCATTATCCGTATTAGAGGCCGAAAAGCATGTGTATAACGAAAAACCAATGGCTGTCCATCTAGAAGAAGGACAAAGTATGTTATCACTCGCTAATAAGAAAGGGTTATACATCGGTTGTGGGCCCGACACATTTTTCGGTGGAGCATGGCAGACTGCACGCCAATTCATTGATGCAGGAAATATTGGCCAGCCAGTGGCTGCTTCTGCTTGTTTAATGGCTTTTCGTCAGCCACAAATAGCCAATGCAACAGCAAAATCAACTAAGTATGTCAACTTCTATCGTACCAACTTTTACGACTTCGGTGTAACATGGAGTTTTGATCGTGGCCCCTATTACTTGAATGCTCTAATCCACCTTTTGGGACCAATTCGTCGTGTTACAGCTTCAACCAGAAACGTATGGGGAGAAAAGAGAGAATTCAAAGACGTAGTCAAAACCCCAACCCACTTTGCTGGAATAATGGATTTTCATTCTGGTGTAGTTGGGACAATTCTCGTTAGCTCCGATGTTCACTCCACGAATCTACCGCACATTGAGATTTATGGAACAGAAGGTTCGCTAAGGTGTATTGATCCTAACAATTTTGGAGGTCCCATCTATTTTCGCCCATCTTCAAAGAATGAATTTGTTGAGGTCGAATGCAATTATAGCTACAATCAGAATTCACGCGGCGTTGGCGTTGCTGACATGGCTAAATCAGTTCGAAACCAACGTCCTATAAGGGCTAGCGGTGAAATGGGGTATCATGTCATCGAAGTCATTCATGCTCTACACCAAGCATCAGCTGAAGGCCAACATATAGAGTTGAGTAGTACCTGTTTACAACCTCAGCCATTACCATTAGGGTTGTCTGACTGGGAAATTGACGATCAAGGCTGAGTGCCTTCATAGTACTAATAATACCAATACATCGATTATTCGATTAGAAACTGGCTAGTAGTAAATTGATATTCTATTTAATAAACGATTCAATATTTGAAGTGGACTTGGTCAACAAGCCTTAGGAGAATCTATATACGCATTCTGTTTACATCTAGGCTTTTGATATTAACTATCAATAAATAAAAGGAGTAACCATGTCTAAGTCTTTTGAACTTACCCGTCGTCGATGGGGTAAAAGTGAAATTTCAATTCCAGTAATACCATTCGGCACACAGGGTTTTGGTAACCACTTTGGATCTGTTTCCGATGATGATGCTTGTGAACTAATTCGTTTTGCTGTAGATATCGGTGTTAACCACTTTGACACGGCCCTTTGCTATGGAGATTCTCAACGTAAATTAGGACTTGCCTTGAAAGAGGGTGTTATTCATCGAGAAGACATAATTATTTCTGCAAGAGTTTGTTGCGAGCGTAGATATGAGTGGGATCATCTTGATTATACCCAACATAACGATGTTGACTATTCAGCTGAGTATGCTATTGACAATGCTGAGAGGCAGCTAGAACTACTAGGAACCGACTATTTTGACGCACTTATGGTTCATGACCCTCGCGAGGTTGATCCTACGATTAAAAAAAATGGGACTCTTTGCGGATTATTGAAATTGAAAGACCGTGGTCTAAGTCATAATATCGGCTATGCTATGAATCCTCACCAATTTCACTTGAAAGCTATCGAAACTGGTGAACTTGATGTCTTATTGACTTTCAATGATTTTAATCTTTTCGGTCAAACTGCCACTAATAAAATCATACCATTAGCAGAAAAGAATGATATTGGAGTTTTAAACGGTTGGTCGATTAAGCGTGGTTTACTAACGGGAATGGATTTATCCGACAGAGATCCCAAAGATAAAGAAGTTCAACGCGCGACAAAGATGCGTGAGTGGTGCTTGGAGCGTGAAATCAGCCTTCTCGCTGTTGCTCTACAATTCTGTATGCTCGACCTACGAGTACATGGAAATCCAATTGGCAGTCTGAACCGTCAGCAATTAGAAGCTAATGTAAATGCGGTCAGTATGCCTCTACCAAACGAAGTGATTAATGATTTCCTTGAACAGAATTTTTAATCCTTATTAATCTTTTCTTTCTGGTTTTGGAAAGGTAGTCTAAAATTCTTTTATTGTCTAAAGTTCATCTTCACTACTGATGACGAGCCATGTCTTCCTCCCTCGGAATGATCAAAAATTGCAATGGCTACAGGATAAATTTGACCAGGAGTGAATGCAAGATCATCTGAATGTCCCGTATCCAATTTACGCCTCAACTCCAGTTGCCATCGGCCACTTTCCCAAATCCCTTTCGCCTGTACATCTGCCTGACTGTGTGTCGGCAAATTAACCACAAATGACGGAACACTTTGACCTTCAAAGGTTCTAGGTTTTGATCGAGAAGAAAATAATGGATACCCTTGATCAGCTGGATTCGCGAACCAGATTTTTTTCCCTCCAGGTATCGAAATTTGTTTGGCTTTTCCTTTGGGTTGCGTAAATGTGTGAAGATGACGACGATCAAATGCGTAACCAGAAGGGTCTGTACGTGCTGCGTTCCAATGCCAAACGTCCCATTCAACTTCTATCGGGGACAACATGTCACCAGTAAAAGAACCACTTATTGGAAAACCAACAGAGAAGATATCTTCCAAATCACGACCTTTTTTGTATCTAGATTTGGCTGTATCCCAAACCCAAGTTTTATAGGTTCGGTTCTCTGTCTCATCGGCCCAGATAGCCAGAATGGCTAGTTCTGTATCCGTATAAACAGCCTGAAGTCGAAGTCTTGTAGTTTCTTTTCCTTTATCCTTGCCCATCGACTTTTGGATAGATAACATCAAAGTGGGCGCATAGCTCCAGACTTCATCAGTAATTTTTCCGTCAATTATTGGTATTTCCGTAGCCTTTGCAACATACCAATTTTGTTGTTCAGCAGCAATGGACTTAATACCGATCATCAATCCAAATAAGAGTGATAACTGCCAAAAGCCTATTCTTGACCTGATCATTACTAATTTCATATGTATAATTGCCTAAAAAATACTTTTTACTTATTTGATCTAAAAAAAAGTCTACGGCTAGATCCCTGCTTGAGAAAATTATTAAGTGGAAACCAAAGATCTCGAGTTAAGCTAAAGGAATGGAAAAACACACAATCATAGGTCTTTTGCTAGAATAACCACATCATTTATTACCTTTTCGGTAAGATAGCTGTGGCGCAAGAGAACGTTTGAGAATGATCCCCCACTGGCCAACAATCCATAACGTATTTTTGTCTTCTGAGTGTACTATGGTATATAAGTCATTATCTATATCAGTGTGTTGTTGTTGCCAAGTATCACCCGCATCAGAAGAGTATAGGATTAATCCTCTATCCCCAACAGCATATAATTCTTGTTCAGAGAGAGAAATTATGCTATTGAGATTGGTAGTGGTTCCACTGGAAAGTGCTTCCCATTTGAAACCTCCATTATTGGTACGCAAGACGATGCCATATTGGCCTACGGCCCAACCAACACGTTTCTTGATAAAGTTAACCGAAAACAAATCATATCCAGTGTCAGTTTCATGATGTTTCCAGTACTGCCCCCCATTGACTGTCCGCTGAACAATTCCAGAGTGTCCCACAGCCCAGCCCAATGGGGCAAATTTCATTTCAATGTCTACTAAATCTTTACCAGTAGAGGTCCGCTGTGGAGTCCAGATTGGACCGCCATCTTGATTATGAATGATTTGGCCATCACTACCGGCGGCCCATCCCTCAGAGAACTTACCGAATGAAGCATCGTTCATTCGAAAATTAGTTGGAGGTTCTTCTTCAAATAAGGGTGGACGCATAGGTGTCTTACCCGGGGACCATTTATCTCCATCGGTTGTGTAATGGACTGTTCCGTCTTTTCGCATAACCCAACCCCACTTAGGGGTTAAACCTACAAAGTGAACACCTACTAACTCTTGTCGAGTACCACTGTTGAGCGTATGCCAAGTGTGTCCCCCATCTTTCGTTTCCATTAGAGTTCCCTGTTCACCAGACACCCAACCATTATTCTGACTTAAAAATAAGACATCTTCCAGATTTTCATATCGTTCTCCCCCGTTTTTTCTCTGCCAAGTTGCACCACCATCTTGGGTTTTATGAATATTTCCTGATTCTCCTACGGACCAAGCTTCGGCCTCGTTTAGAAAAAAAACGCCTTTCACATAATTTTGATTACTTGTTCTATTCGGTACAATAGGTCTTTCATCTGTATCCATTAACTCTTTATCTATTTCAACATCAGATTCCTTCGTTTTATTCTTCGGACTTCTTTCTGATGATTCTACCTGATTACTGGCCACTCGGTTGAATCGACTATTCTCCATACCACGTTTTTCTAATAGCGTCTGAAATTCGTCTACATCATTTTTCGCTATTGAGAATTGTGTCTTGTCCTGATCTGTTTTTTCAGTTGGTCCTTGAATTTCCTGTGGTGGGCGGCCGTCAAGAAACAACTCTCGCCAAGATATACCTCGATCTTTTGTCATAATAATTGACTGGCTATTGGTAAATGCCCAAGCTTGTTTCTCGCTTAAAAATGACACACGATTAATACGACCTTCAAAATCAGTTTGTTGTCTCTTCCAAGTTTTCCCACCATTACTTGTCAAAAGAGATGACGCATCTGCCAATAGCAGCCAACCGTTTTGTCCATCGTTGCTAAAATGAACAGCAATAGCAGGTTGATTCGTTTTTTCTTGAATTTTCCAATAATTTCCACTGTCTGTAGTATGTAGCAAAAATCCACCATCCCGCCTTTGCGGAGTAACAGCCCAACCCTTTTTACTATCGATAAAGTGTAGATCACTGATAGCTTGAGTGGTTGTTCCACTTCTTTGCACTTTCCATGTTAAGCCACCATCAGTCGTATGCAGTGTCTGACCTTGTGTCACACCTAGCCAACCTTCTTGACGATTCAGAAATTGAAGAGTAGAAATACCACCTCTAAAGTTTTGAAGTGCCCCTCTCAAAACCTGCCATGTCTGGCCTCCGTCCACAGTCCTCAAAATTAATCCTCGAGCGAAGACCCAGCCAGTTTCTTTATCAATAAAATATACTCGCTGCAGATCATTATCGACACCACTATATTGCGGTTGCCATGTACTTCCTCCGTCGGTAGTATGAACAATCCTCCCTTCAGTACCGACAGCCCAACCCCGCTGTTGATCAGTGAAGCAAACATCATTCAAATCAACTTGCCAAGCTGTTTTACGTACTACTTCCCAGTGGTAAACAACTTCTTCAACTTCTATTTTGGCTTTTACCTCATCGATCTTTTCTATGCTAGCGACAGGAGGGAGTTCAACCGGCAATTCTTGATCTTCGGTCAGCGCAAATTTCATAGCTAATCCACCTTTACCAACCGCGATCATACCTTTAGGAGATAAGGCAAACCCATATAAATCATTTTTTGTTTCACTCTCTTGAATGTCCCATTTTTTCCCCCCAGAAGTAGTCGTAAGAACCACACCATCATCGCCTACAGCTAAACCGTGATTAGCATCTCCAAAGAAAATTTTGTTTAGATTATTCTCTGTATCACTACGTTGGAACTTCCAGTTTGCTCCACCATCTTTAGTATGTAAAATTTCGCCGAATTGCCCAACTATCCAGCCTAATTTTTCATTCAGAAAAAAGACACCATATAACTCATTATATGTACCAGTCGTTTGTTGATTCCAAGTCAATCCACCGTTTTTAGTATGTAAACAGATCCCAGGCCAACCAATTGCCCAGCCCAGCTTTTCATTTAGAAAAAAGACACCCTTGAGTTGTTGGAACTCGCCAGGAGTTTGCTGAACCCAATTTTTACCACCATCTGCGGTATGTAGGATAGTACCCATATCTCCGACGACCCACCCCTTTTTAGTATTAACAAAATAAACATCGGTCAAAGCATACCACCAACCACTTTTCTGTTGTTCCCAGTTCAAACCACCATCCGTAGTATGAGTAATCATACCACGAGAACCAACAGCCCATCCTTCTTTATCAGTAGCAAAGTAGAGACCATTGATATCATCCCAGATTTCCGAATCAACTTCTGTCCATGTCTCCCCTCCATCCTGAGTCATGGTGATTGTACCGCGCTTACCGACGGCGATTCCAACATCACCAGTTGCAAAAGTAACTTGTTCTAAATCATTGGCTGTTGTACCGCTTAACATCTCCCATGTTTCGCCCCCATTAACTGTCTTCATAATAGTTCCATACCAACCGACGGCATAGGCAATTTGGTCTGTAATAAACTGAATGGAAGTTAAATTGTTTTCGGTAATATTGTCACATAGCTGCCAGTTTTCACCACCGTCAGATGTATGAATAATAAAGCCAACATCAGCTACAGCAATTCCATTTTCTGAATTAACGAAGTCAATACCGTTAATAGTGTCTCGTACATGACCATTAATCAATGGTATACGACTATCCTGTTTTTGCCAATCAGCTCCCCCATTGGTAGTATGGAATACTGAGCCGTCGCTACCAACCAGCCAGCCTTCGTTTTCATTCAGGAAAAAAACACTTTTGTTATTATTTATCAAACGATCTCGCTCACCTGAACGGCGATTACTCTGTTCTTGCCAATTGCGCCCACCATTTTCTGTGAAGAATATTCGATCATATTCACCAACACACCAACCTCGAAATTTATCGGCGAACCAAACCCCATTCAGGGGAAATTCGCTTACATATGAGTAGCGTTTCCAGTCTTTGCCACCATTTTGAGTATAGAGGACATCAGCACCTTCACCAACAATCCAACCCACATTGGAGTTGGCAAAATATACGTCGTTAAAGTTGGCAGAACTACCACTTTTTTGTAACTGCCAATGCTTTCCACCATCATCAGTATGAGCAATTAATCCTTCAAAACCAACAGCCCATCCTTCATTTACACTTGCAAAAAATACCGAATTGAAGTCTCCGTCAATCAGGGTTTCTTGCCTCTGCCAAGTTTTTCCACCGTCATGGGTATGAACAATAAGTCCTGCATCCCCCACGACCCAACCCAATCGGTGATTGACAAAGTGAATATCGTGAAAATCAGTTTCCCAATCAGCTCGTCGCGTAACTTCTTTTGTGACACAACCCGCTAATAGGCTGATAACAAAAATAAGAGCAGTCATGCTCAAAAATTTGGATAAAATCTGATAAGTCAACTTGTTTCGTGGCATGTAGCAGATTCCTGTCTGTGTGTTGAAAGTAAATAAGTTTAAGTAAAGATGCTAAGATCAACGAAAATTATTTATCATGACTTTTTAAGAAAAGAATTGCGATATCTAATACTGACTCTTTGTCTGCACAGGGCGAGTCCTAACCTGAACAAGTCAATAAGATAGAGCGATGGTGAATTATTCTTCTACCCTACGTTTGATTGACAAAATTCGATTGAATTTTTGCTTTAGCTCTTGTAGATGTTGCTTAGCCCTATTCGTCTTGCGCTGTACATCTTTAATAAGATCAGTAAACAGATCTTTCCCATTTTTCTGGCAATCATCAAAAGTTGTCTTCAATCGATATCCCTCACTAGATTTTACTCTTGATATTTCGATTGTGAGATCTCCAATAAATCTTTTTGTTCTCCTAATAGACCACTCAATCCGTTTTTTTTGAACAATTACTGATTCTGATTTATCCATGGAAGCTATGTCGGCAGAGCCTTCTTTAATCCTCAGCAACGTTTTCAGATCATTCGTTTCGTAAGCTCTATTAATACGGACCATCATTTCGGAATCGGGGAGATTCATTGATGCTTTGTCCGGGTGGAAGCTTTTTGCTAATTGATGATAAACTTGTTGTAGCTGTTCTTGTTGAGAACTATTAAAGGGCTCAGATGAGGTTGAACCACTCTTAGTATTCGTAGCATTGGGGTCAGGCGAATATAAGTTATCCAGTCGTTCCCATCTACTTTTAAAGCAATCTACAACTCTATTTTCGATTGCACCAGTTTCGACTCCTTCTCTGGCTAATCTTAGGCGTAACTGGAATTGTTGTGTGGAGAGTTCAGTTTCCTCCAGTTCTCTGTAAACCCTAGAAAGGCGTAATTGGTATTCTTGTTCTACACTACAAATAGCCACATTCAATTCTTCTAGATCAACTGTCATTCTCATAACCTGCTTGCGCATGGAACGGAGTTTTTCCTGAAGTTGATCGAGTTCAGGTTGTTGAGGGTCAACAAAAACCGTCAGTGCAGATAGCCGCATTGGACTAGACTAGCCTTCTTGGTTACGTTGGATATTTGATTGTGGTTTGACGTTTATTTCATAGCTCTAATTTAAGGAATTCGGTAAGTGATTCGCCCACGTGTCAAATCGTAAGGAGATAACTCAACTGTGACTTTGTCTCCTGGCATGATACGGATGAAATATTTTCTCATTTTGCCTGATATATGGGCCATAACTTCGTGTCCATTCTCTAACTCAACCCGAAATGTTGCGTTTGGTAATGCTTCTAGAATTGCACCTTCAGCCTTAATTTTTTGGTCAGTTGATGGACTTTGTTCTTCGACTGTCGTCGTCTGGGGTTGATTTACCTTTTTCTTGTTTTTATTATTTTGGTTGGCACTCTTAGTTCGTTTGCGTTGATGAAACCGCTGTTTCCTATTTGCTTTTCTCACTCGATGAATTACTCCCCGCCGATGGGACCGGCTTATTAAGGCGATTATAATACGAAATCTAATTTCCGTTCGTCTTGCTTAAATCCAATGAAACGAATGATAACAAATTAGATTTAATTTCTAATTCCAAATATACATTACCAATTTTACTGTACCTAGCTTATTAAGTGTATCGCAATACCCGTTGCAAGCTTAGGATAGAAGAATGTAGATTTCTGAGGCATCGTCTCACCTTCCAATGCTACATCGTACACTTGACTGACACTGGTCGGGTTAGGCAAAATAGCAACTTGAAATTCACCAGACGCAACTGATTCAATCGCTTGCTCTGTATTGGCTTTATAACTAATTTTTTTCTGATCTTCGGCAACGGTTGTGTCGACACCAAATATATTTTTGATGATTTGGTCATGTAAAATTTTAATATCCAAACGATTCAAGCTTGATTCTGTTTGACTCGGAGGTTGTGCAATTATCAATTGAAACTGACTACCACCAGTGTAATAACCAAATGATGGTTTGACACCAGCTAACTTCGCTTGAGCTGATTTCAAACTGCCTAAATCACCAAAAACCTGTAGTTCAAAACGACTGATTATCTCATTCTGTACTTTTTGGATGACAGCGGGGTCTAAATTATGCAAAAGTCGGTTGATGGGAAGTACGGCCAACCCGTCAGATTCCATACAAACCAAATTCATCATTACATAGTTACATGAATCTTGGAGAGACCAATCCTGATTTTTAGCTTTCATCTCATCTCGGAAGGCCAGAGCAGTCTCGTATCGGTGGTGTCCGTCAGCAATTAATAATGACTTATTGACAAATGATTGCCGAATTCGCTGACCAACAGTAATATCATCGACTTTCCATACTCGGTGAGTTGAGCCAAATTTCTCACTTAAATCCATTAATGGTCTGTGGTTTTGCGTAAATGCTTCCATCTCTTGCTCAATTATTCTTTCCTGATCAGAGTAGAGTAAGAAAATCGGACTCAGTTGGGCGTGTGTTTGACGCATCAAATTAAGGCGATCTGCTTTAGGAGCAGCCAGCGTTTTTTCATGAGGCAGAATCACACGGTCAGCAAACTGATGTAATTTGCCCACGGCAACAAGTGCTCGACGAGTATAGTTTTTTCCATCAGGCGTGATAAAATCCTGGTCGTAAATGTAGTAACATGGTTTAGAGTCTTGTAACAAAATACCATCTTGTAACCACTTACGTAAACTGTTGGCCGCACGCGTATATTGATTATCCTGATCTGTATCTTGATCAGTTGGCTGACTCAAGATTAGACGAACAATATTATTCGGATGCTGTTTTTCTAAAGTAATACGATCTGATTGATAAATCACATCATAGGGTGGTGCGATAACATTCTCTGGATCAGTGATCCGGTCTGTATTGAATCGAACACCTTGAAACGGAAGTACTTCTGCCATATGTTTCCTATTATCTCTGCCTCTAGTCCCATAAACGAGTACTAAAGTAACGCTCACCCAGATCACAAAATATGGTAACAATTAGACCTTTTTGGATTTCTCTGGCGATGTCGTATACTCCTTTCATGTAGGCACCTGAAGATTGCCCCACGAACCAACCTTTACGTGCTAATTCATTACACATATCGTAAGCATCGTCAATAGTAACCGGTAATTTTACATCGACTACACTGTCATCATAAATTTCTGGTACAATATCTTCTGGCTGCCCTAAGGGTTTCAAACCTTCTATACCGGGGAAGTCATCTGGAATAATAGAGCAAATCTGAATATCAGGATTAAACTCTTTCAATCGCCTACCAACACCTGTGATTGTACCACCCGTTCCAACTCCAGCAACAAAATGGGTGATTTTACCCTCTGTTTGCTGCAAAATTTCAGCTGCTGTCGTCTCGAAGTGTGCACGCCAGTTATTTTCGTTTTTATATTGATCAGCCATGAAATACTTTTCAGGTAAGGCATGATAACGGCGATGTACTTCTCTTAGTGCTTCATCATAGCCATGTATCGCATCGGTAAATACCATGTTTGCATTGTGTGCCTGCATTCGTTTTTTTCTTTCCTGACTGGCATTTTCCGGTATAACTAGTTCAACTTCATATCCTAGTACTGCTCCAATCATCGCATAGGCTATGCCCGCATTTCCAGAGCTGGAATCCAGAATCACCTTGTCTTTTGTTAGGTCGCCGTCTAGAATCGCTTGAGTTAGCATACGAAGAACCGGTCGATCTTTTATTGATCCACCTGGGTTAAGCATCTCGGCTTTAGCATAAACTTCGATTTCTGGAAACTGGTCTCTGGTTAGATCAACTTGTACCAGGGGTGTTTGTCCTATATGCTGCAGTAACGGGTAAGGAGAAAGATCAAAAATTTTGGAGTTATTCATTGTAGTACAAATTATACTTGCAGCTAAATACTTTGGTTAGGCGAGTAAGCGACGGTGTCAATCAAGCTAACAAGAAAGTCTCGATCTCTCTGTAATGCAGAAAGTTTATTTTCACCATGAATAAACTCTACCTCTAAATACCCATCGTAACCGACATCAGCCAATTTTTGTACAACTTCATTATAATCTACAATACCATCAGCCAACCCACAACCTTTTCGGTTTTCATCAGCATTTTGCGCATGAACATTGACAATGTTTCTACCTAGTTGCTCAATTGAATCAATTGGGTCGTCGGCACCAGAGCGAAAAGACGGTTGCCAGTATGTTTTGAGCGCAGGAGACTTGACATAATCTAGCAATTCTCGAGTTGTTGCAGCTGAATCGCTGAAATTATTATCGTGCATCTCCAAACCCAATGTTAGTTCGCGAAACTGGGCCCATTGCGACAAACTTGCTAGGCG
>MDTB01071132.1_pt1 | contig 14800 bp, 9 predicted proteins | sample 811161 | NCBI WGS metagenome assembly MDTB01 (sample SAMN05326650, study PRJNA326480) | marine metagenome | isolation source: seawater | place: Mediterranean Sea | collected 2009
TAAAGGCCACCTCCGAAGCCCCGGCGGCACCAAAAGCCGAGCAGGGGGAGGCGCCTGCCAGCACAGCTGAGACGTCGCCCGCCAGCACAGCTGAGACGCCGCCCGCCAGCACAGCTGAGACGCCGTCCGCCGGCACAGCTGAGACGCCGTCCGCCGGCACAGCTGAGATGGCCGAAAAGCCTGGCGACCCGCGCTTTGATATCGTGCGTGTCGAAAGCAGCGGGGAAACGGTGATCGCCGGTCAAGCCACCCCAGGTGCCGCAATCGAGGTGATCCTTGATGGTGAAGTCATTGGCCGCGTTACCGCTGATCAGTCCGGAAACTGGGTGTGGGTGCCGTCAAGCCCGTTGCCGCCAGGTGACCATGTCATCACCCTGCGGGCGGGCAGTGTGGAAAGCAGTGTTGCCATCGTCGTGAAGGTGCCCGAGGCGGGCCGTGATTTAGCTGGCCAGCCAACGGATAAACCAGCGCCGGCGATGGCTGTCGCCGTCCCCCGAGAAACGGCTCCGAAAGTTGCCTCTAAAGTACTTCAAGGCAGCTCGCCTAAGCCGGCCGCCGCGCCAGCCGCCGCACCGGCACTGGCTTTGAAAACCATCGACTATGACGATGAAGGCAATGTGGTGTTAAGTGGCAGTGCCGCAGCCGGCAGCGACGTGCAGATCTATCTGGACAATAAGATGATCGGCAAAGCGGTTGCCGACAGCAACGGCAATTGGTCGCTGAAGCCAGATGGGAAGGTTGCACCGGGGCCGCATCGCTTGCGCCTTGATGTGATCAGTGAAGATGGCAGCGTGACACAACGAATTGAGCTGCCCTTCCTGCGGTCGGCGCCGCTAAAAGGACTGTCGTCGAATACCTTGGTTGTGATTCAGCCTGGAAATAGCCTGTGGCGAATTGCCAGTCAGGTGTATGGGTCAGGATTACGCTATACTGATATTTACAACGCAAATCGCGACCAAATCCGCGACCCGAATTTAATCTATCCAGGGCAGGTGTTCGGCCTACCACGGCAGTAACGACGTTTTGCGGGAAACCTGCCGGAGGAGAGCGGCCAATGTTTGAGCGGATTTTCGTACCGATTGCCCGTGAGGGGTGGCCATTTATTGGTATTTTTGCCGTTGCCTCAGTAATTTTGGCAATCGTGGCAGAGCCTTTGGGCTGGATCGGCGCGGTGTTGACACTCTGGTGTGTGTATTTTTTCCGAGATCCGGCACGGGTGACCCCGCAGCGTGAGGGGTTAATCGTCTCACCGGCAGATGGCGTGGTTGAGATGATCGCAGACGTTGCACCACCGGCCGAGCTTGCCTTGGGCAGTGAGCCGCGCACCCGTGTCAGCGTTTTCATGAATGTCTTTGACTGTCATGTGAACCGGATTCCCATTGCTGGCGAGATTAAGCGGCTTATTTATGTGCCGGGACGATTTGTCAACGCGGCATTGGATAAAGCCAGCGAGGAAAACGAACGGCAATTGGTTGAGCTGGAGACCAGCAGTGGTAAATCCATTATTTTCGTGCAGATTGCAGGTCTTGTGGCGCGCCGCATTGTGTGTCGTTTAGGCGAAGCGCAAACTGTCGGCACAGGCGAACGATTTGGCCTTATCCGCTTTGGCAGTCGTGTTGATGTCTATCTGCCGGCAGGTGTCGAGCCGCTGGTGGCGGTTGGTCAGCGTTGCGTTTCGGCGGAAACAGTTATTGCCGATTTGGCCAGTAACGAGCCGGCACGCCAAGGCGCGGTTCAATGAAGCAATCGGTACCGGATCCAAAGTTGAGTCGCCGCCGCAAGTTACGCGGCATATCGATCAATGTTCTGGTGCCGAATATGATTACCGTGATGTCGCTCTGTGCCGGGATGACGGGTATTCGTTTCGCGCTTGACGGCAATTGGCACTTTGCGGTCGGGGCGATTGCCATCGCCAGCGTTCTCGACACCTTGGATGGCCGCATGGCGCGCTTGTTAAAAGGGGCCAGCCGATTTGGCGCAGAGCTTGACTCCTTTGCCGACTTCATCGCCTTCGGTGTTGCCCCGGCAGTGATCATTTATCTGTGGACCACCCATTCGGTGAGCTTGGGGTGGACTGCAGCATTGTTTTTCGCAACTTGTATGGCGCTGCGCCTGGCGCGTTTTAACATTGCATTAGACGATGACGAGGCGGCACCGTTTGATGCGGCCTTTTTCAAAGGCACGCCGGCGCCGGCCGCCGCCGGAATTGCGATGCTGCCGTTGCTGCTGAGCTTGGAATTTGGCGACGCGTATCTGGCCCAGTCGGGAGTCGTTGCCCTGTGGATGGTTTTGGCGGGCATCTTGATGATCAGTACGGTGCCAACCTTCTCCTTCAAGCGCTTGAAGATGAAACGTCGGCACGCCTTGCTGGTGTTGATCTTGGTTGGTTTGGTTTTGGCTTCGCTCACGGCGGAGCCATGGTTGACCATCAGTGGCGTGGTGCTGGCCTATCTTGTCAGCATCCCGTTCAGTTGGCTGAGTTACCGACGCCAGGATGCCGCCTGGCGGCTGTTGGCCAAAGATGTCGCCAATGACGCTGCAACCGCAGTGGATGATAAACAGGGGCCCAATATCAAAAACGGCTGACCGGCCGCTTACGTTGTTGCCGGGTTTTTATCTTGCCGCGCTTGCCGCCAGTCTTGCCGCCAATCAAGCAGAATTTCTCGAACCATTAAAGCCGATGGGGTGACCACAAGGGTTAAGATGGTGGCAAATAGTAAGCCAAAAACAATGGCTGTTGCCAGCGATACCCACAATTGGGTTGATGGTGCACCGACCGAGACTTCACGGGTGACGAAATCAATATTGGTTTGCATGACCATCGGCACCAGGCCAAGAATCGTCGTGCATGTGGTCAGCAGCACCGGCCGCAATCTTTGGGCGCCGGTTTTAATGACGGTCTCAAAACCATCCTCGGCGGTCCATGCGCCGGCCTGCTCTTGTAAACGCTGTCTCTTAAAATGATCAAACGTATCAATTAAGACGATGTTGTTGTTCACAACGATGCCGGCCAACGCAATCACGCCGATGCCGGTCATGACAATGTCAAACGGTTCATTGGTGATCAGCAGGCCGATGAACACACCGACGGTCGACATGATGACGGCGCTTAAGATCAAAAACGCGCTGTAGAAGCTATTGAACTGTGTCACCAAAATGATCGCCATCACAAATAACGCGATGCCAAAGGCATTTACCAAGAACGCCTCTGCCTTGCTTTGTTCCTCATCTTCGCCTGAAAATTCATAGCTAACGCCGGCCGGCAATGATTGCGCATCGAGCCAACTGCGGATTTCGGTGACTTTGTCGGAAACCAACAGGCCCATTTCAACATCGGCCAGGACTTTCATCGCCCGCCGACCGTCGATCCGCCTGATCTTTCCGACTTTGGAATGTGCCTGTTTTTTGATAAAGCTGTTGATCGGCACCAGCCCGCTGGGCGTTCGAATGCGGATATTATTGAATTGCATCAAATTTCGGTATTTTTCAGGATAGCGGGCGACGATATCAATTTCTTCATCACTATCGTATGGCCGGTAATCGGTAAATTTCATGCCATTGGTAATCAGCCGCACATATTGCCCCAGCACTGTCACATCAACACCGAACTTAGCGGCCTGGTCGCGGTCTATGGCGATCCGCCATTCGATCCCTGGAATATCACGTTCATCTTCAATGTTGATCAGGCCATCCATTGTTTCGAACTTTGCGCGTGCGGCGGCGACCACTGCCGGCAACAATTCAGGGTTCTGACTTTTCAAGAGCAACTGCAGGTCTTTGCCGGTCGGCGGACCGGCGCTTTCATATTTTGTGTCAACGGTGATGCCGGCATATTTCTCCGCCCGCTTACGTATTTCCGCCAAAATTTGGTCTGCGGTCTGATCGCGCTGATCCCAAGGCTTGAAATCCAGGGTGAAGTTGCCAATCACGTCCTCGGCGGTTTGTTGGGCGCCGCCGGTTTGACTGCCGACCACAAGGAAAACTGATTTAAAGGCATCAATGGCGCGAATTTCTTCTTCAACCTTGAGAACCAATTGAAGCTGTTCTTGGATCGCTAGATTGCCGCGCGCGTGGACAAAAACTTTGGCGTTCTCAGGCTCGGTATCGGGAAAAAAAGACGTTCCTTTGCCATAGGTTTGATAGGTGATTTGGACAGCAACCAGGGTCATCGCCGCGGCAACCAAGACTTTGAAGGGGTGCTTCAGAACCCGCTGCATGAGGGCAATATAACCTGCCGTTACAACACCGATTGTCGGCGCCGTGCCGGCGCCATTGGCAATGGTTTTGGCAATGGTTTTGGCGGTCTGGGTTGTGCGGCCAATTTGCGCGCCAATGGTGGGGATGAAGATTAACGCCATCAACAGGGAGGCAAATAGGGTTGCGATTAAGGTAATCGGCAAGAATTTCATGAATTCACCGACAATCCCCGGCCAAAAAACCAGCGGCATGAAGGCGGCTAAAGTGGTCGCGGTGGAGGAGATAATGGGCCATGACATGCGATGGGCGGCATTGATATAGGCGTCACGCCGCCGCGCCCCTTCGCGCATATTTCGATCGGCCTGCTCGGTCACCACAATGGCACCATCGACCAGCATGCCGACAGCCAAAATCAAGGCGAATAAAACCACCATATTCATGGTCAAGCCAAGATTAGATAAGGCCAGAATACCCAGCAGGAAGGAGCCGGGGATGGCCAGACCAACCAAACCGGCAGAGCTGACGCCCAAAGCACCGATAATGATGATCATGACCAGCAAAATGGCGCTCATGACGTTATTTTCCAGGTCACTGAGCATGGTCAGCACGAAATTTGACTGATCTTGCGAGAAGGTCACTTTTAAGCTGTCCGGCCAAGTCGCAATCTCGGCATTGACCACGGCGCGAATCTTCTGATTGGTCTGGATAATATTCTCACCGAGCCGCTTTGATACCTGCAGCGCCAGTGCCGGTTGACCGTCAAGCCTGGCAATATTGGTCCGGTCTTTAAAAACCCGGCGAACGGAGCCGATATCGCGCAACCGGACAACGGCATCGCCATTTACCTTCACGGGTTGGTTTAAGATGTCGGCGGCGGTTTCAAAAAGGCCGGGAACTTTGATGGGAAAGCGACCCCGACCATTATCCAGGTTGCCGGCGGCAACCAGGCGATTTGAGCGGCTGAAAATCGAGATAACCTCACTGGCGTCAAGGTCATAGCTTTCCAGGGATACAGGGTCGATAACCACCTCTAAAAGCTCGTCACGACTGCCTGTGATTGCTGCTTCGAGGACAGAATCAATCGATTGGATCTCATCCCTCAGCGTGCGTGCCCGTTTTAACAATTCCCGTTCGCTGACATCCCCCGAAACCGTGACAATCAACACCGGTGCCAAGCTTAAGTTCACTTCATTGATGGTTGGCTCGTCAGCGTCTTCAGGCAAGTCACCCTTGGTGCGGTCGACTTCGCGCTGGACATCCAGCATCGCCTGGTCAATGTCAAAGCCGGCATCAAACTCCAGGGTGACGTTGCCGCCATTTTGACGGGCATTGCTTCGCACTTCTTTGACCCCGTCAATCGACCGAACCGCCTCCTCGATGGGGCGCACCAGGAGATTTTCGGAATCTTCCGGGGATATCCCATCAAGATGCAAGCTGACATAGACAATCGGGACATTAACGTCCGGCGTTGCTTCCTTTGGAATATTCACATAAGCAACCGTGCCGGCGATTAAAATCAACAGCAAAGCGGATAAGGTTGTGCGGCTGTGATCGACCGCAGCGGTAATGATCGTCCTCACGATTGATCACCGCCGGTTAATTGCACAGGCACCGCGTCGACAGCTTGGCCATTTTTGACGAAGTCTTGGCCAACAACGATGATTTCTTGCTGCGCGTTGAGGCCGGTGACGTAAATCCAGCCGTCACCGGCACCGACGATTTCGATCGGCGCAAAATCAGCCCGCCCATCGGCGGTCACGATCCGCAAGCCGACCTGACCTTCACGGCCCAGAACCAAAATAGACGGTGATAAACGATGTGCCGGCATTGGTGGCAGTGCGGCAACAACTTGCGTGGTCACACCTTCGGCCCATTTGCCGTCCGGGTTCTCGGCCACGATTTCAATGCGAAAGGTGCGTGTCGTTGGATCGGAACTGGCTGCAATGAAGCGGATTTCACCGTCAAGCTGGCTGCCGTCAATCAGCGTGGCACGGGCCATTTGACCAAGTTTAATTTTCAGATAGTCACGCTCCGGCACACTGGCCGTAATCACGATGGGGTCAAGATCAAGAAGCGTTGCAATAACGTCACCGGCCTTCAGATAGCTGCCAACTTCCGTTGGCCGGTTGCTGATGATACCCCCGAAAGGGGCGATGATACGGGTATCGGAAATGCGCTCATTAATGCCGGCCAGGCTTGCTTCAGCTTGCCGTAAGTCAGCCTCGGCCTTGGCTTTCCGGGTGCGTGCTTGAAAGCCTTTGGCGGCAAGCTGCTGGGCGGCGTCAAATTCAATTTGGCGTTGGGTGAGGCGGGCCTCAGCCATTCGTTTCTGATTGTTCAGGTCACCGTCATCCAGGTGCATGATCAAAAAGCCGGCGGCAACTTTTTGACCTTCTTTAGCGAAAATTTTCTCAACCCGAGCGGGCATTTCGGCACGTAAATCCACTTTCCGATCGGCTGTTGTCATGCCGGTGAAAACAAGCTGTTCGGTAAACGGAATAGCTTCACTTTGATAGGTTTGCACCCGCGGCAGCGGTCGCTCGACTGCGGTCGTCTTCGCCTGCGGTGGTGCTTCTGCGGTGTCCTCGGCATCGAATAAATGGCTTTGACCGGAGAGAATCCAGAGCGCGACTGCGACAAAAACAACGAAGGCAATAAAAACCGAGTTTAAGAGAAGTCTCACGGGCTTGCTCCTGGTCATTGGCGATTATACGATAGCGGATTAAAGAAACAGCGCTTTTCATCGCCGTTATCGACGCCATGACGGTAACTAAGTGTTCCAAAGATTTGTTTCAACCACCGCAGATCATAAAATCACAACAGACCGCGTGGCGATTGAAGCAGTCGCTTTTTTAGCGGCGCTAATCATCACCCTACTTCTGCAAGATTTTAAAGGCAGCGTCAAACCATCAAAAGCGCGCCAGCGGGCGGGTTGCAGGCGGCCGAATAAACGGCCAAGGTTCGGTAAATTCACCCACCGGAACTTCGATCAAACTTGGCCCGGTTTGGGCAAATGCTTGCTGTAAACAGCTGCGAAGCTCGGCTGCAGAATGCGCACGTAGCCCCAGTGCCCCAAAACTCTCGGCCAGCCGCACAAAATCGGGATTGCTGAAGTTAGAGGCGATTTCCTTGCCATTGTGGTCAACTTTTTGCTGCCGGCGAACATTACCGTAATGACCGTCGGCAAAAACAATCGCCACCACATCCAGCTTATGATGCACCGCGCTGGCCAATTCCGGCATGGTATACATGAAACCACCATCACCGTTCACGGAGACGACTTTTTTGCCGGGATTGGCAACTGCCACACCCAGGGCGGTCGCATAGCCATAGCCAAGGGTGCCCTGAAAGCCGGGGGTGACCATGGTGCGCGGCCGATAAACAGGAAAGCCAACCCGCGCCACATAGCCAATCTGCGTATATTCATCGACGAAAAAGCCGTCCTCGGGAAGCTCTGCACGGATCGCCTCAAGGAATGCCATTTGCGGGCCAAGACCGTCCAGCAAGGTCTTGTGAACCTTGTTTTTTAGCCTGTCGAGTTCGTCTTTGCGCGAGCTTCGCTTGCGGTTATGCGCCGGCACCGCGTCCAGCAAGGCCTGGGTCGCCATGGCGGAATCGCCGACAATGCCGATTGTCGGGGCCATGACCCGGGTGAGTTCGGTGGGGTCGATGTCGATGTGAATGACCTTTAAGGCGTCATCAATGCCCCAATACATGCGCTCCGGCTGTAACCGGCAGCCAATGGCAATCGCCACGTCGCAGGTTGCCCAAAGTTCCGCACCGGCAGGGTGAATTTGCGCCAAATAATGGCGTTCATCGACAATCCCGCGGCCATTTTGATAGCTGACCACGGGCGCTTCCAGCATGGCCGCCAATGCCTGCACTTCAGCGGCTGCGTGATAGGCACCGGAGCCGACGAAAATCATCGGTTGTTGCGCATTGCCGAGAAGTTTTGCCGCTGCCGTGATTTGATCTAAGTCAATCTCAGGCCGGTTGCCGGTAACGGCTTCGACGGGCGGGCTGACCAAACTTTCTTGGCCCATCATATCCATCGCCATTTCGATGGTAACAGGCCGCGGGCGTTCCGCGGTCAGTTTGTGGAACGCTTGCTGCATGACATCTGGAACATGTTGCGGGTGGTCAATGCGCTGCACCCATTTATTGACACTGGCCAGCGCCCCCGGCTGGTCGGGAATTTCATGTAAAAGGCCGAAACCGCGATCAATTTGATCGGATTGGATTTGACCGGTGATGGCCAAAACAGGCTGATTACACGCGTAAGCTGTGGATAAAGCAGCGGTGGCATTCAAAATGCCAGGGCCGGGGACAACGGTGAAGGCCCCAACTTTACCGCTCGAAATCGCATAGCCGAAGGCCATATAGGCGGCCCCTTGCTCATGCCGCGAATTCAGCACATTGATGCGATTACGGTTATCATACAGGGCGTCAAACAAATGGTTTAACTGGACCCCCGGCAGGCCGAAAATTGTATCCACGCCATTGGCGATTAAGGATTGCACGATGGCGCTGCCGCCCGTCATCCGGGTTGGCGGGTGTTTTTTCATTGTAAGAGCCTTATTCGGTATGGGGTTGTGGTTGCAGTGCCTGCCATATTTTCTGCGCATGAAGCGGTAAATCGAGATGCTGCACCCCGCGGCTGGCCAAGGCATTAAGCACGGCGTTGATGATCGGCCCCGGACCGCCAATCGAGGATAGCTCGCCAACCCCTTTGACATCCAGCAGACTGTGCGGACTTGCGGTCGGCCGCCAAGCCAGATCGAAATGCGGCATGTCGTCGGCGCGCGGCAGTTGATAGTCAAGCATCGACGCGTTGATCAATTGCCCGCTTTGATCGTAGTGCACGGCTTCCATCAAAACTTCGCCGATGGCCTGCGCCAGCCCGCCGAGAATTTGCCCCCGTGCGGCAGCTTCATTGATCACTCGGCCAAGGTCGTCGGTGCCGGTGAAGCGTTCGACGGAAACCTGCCCGGTGGCGGGATTAACGCTCACCTCAACCACGTAACAACCATTTGGAAAAGTGGTATGACGGCCTGTGAAATCTTCCTCACCAACGCAGCCTGAATGCATCCCAGGCGGCAATTGTTCCGGTGGAATTTCCGGCCAGCGAGTCACAATCTCGGCTAAACTTAACCGCCGGTCGGTGCCAATAATGGTGAATTGGCAGGCGGCATATTCAATATCGGCTGCCGCCGCCTCCAGCAAATGGCTTGCGGCTTGTTTGGCTCCATTGATCATCGTCTCGGCGGCCCTGTGCACGGTGTTGGCGGCAATCGGCATCAGGCATGAGCCGCCGGTGCCGCCACCAACGTCAAGATCATCACTATCGCCCTGGCGGACATGGATCAAATTGGCGTCAACACCAAGCGCTTCGGCCGCTATTTGCGCCAAAGTATCTTGGTGGGCCTGGCCGGAATCCTGGGTGCCGGTATAAACCTCAATGCTGCCGTCAGGCAGCGCCTGTACCCGCGAGCGTTCGGCGGTCGAGCCGCCGGTGGCGTGCATGTGGCTGCTGACGGCGATGCCGCGCAGCAGGCCGTTTGCCGCATCGGCTGCTTGCCGGCGTGCAAAGCCCAACCAATCAGCACGCCGCAAGGTATCATCGAACAGACCGATATAATCGCCGCCGTCGATTTCCTCGCCCATGGCGGTGTGATGGGGCAGAGCCTCGGCGGGGATCAAGTTACGCCGCCGAATCTCGGCACGGTCGATGCCAATTTGTGCTGCGGCAACGTCGATCAGCCGCTCCAATGTCCCCGCCGACTCAGGTTTCCCGGCACCTCGATAGGCATCCACCGGCACCGCATTGGTGAAAACCCCGCGAACCCGGTAATGCAGTCCCGGGATACGATAGCATTGGCTAAACACGCGCACGGCACCGGCCGTGACGATCATCGGCGCGACAGTGTTTAAAAATGCTCCGAGGTCGGCCAGCGCATTGATTTCAAAGGCCAGAAAATGACCGTCGGCGTCAAGCGCAAGGCGCGCCTGATCAACCCGCGCACGGCCTTGCACATCGGCTAAGAATGCTTCATTTCGGGATCCGACCCAGGCCACGGTCCGGCCCAGCGCCCGGGCTGCAAAAAGGCATAATGCCTGTTCTGGATAGGGCCAAATTTTGACTGCGAAACTGCCGCCGACCGCCGGTGTCACAACCTGCATCTGAGCCGTGTCGACGGCTAAAATATCGGCTAAAGCCTCCCGCAGGGAAACAACCCCTTGGCTTGGCGTGATGAGGGTAAAACGGCTGCTTTCCGTATCGTAACTGGCAATACAGGCACGGGTTTCCATGGGCGAAATGGCAATCCGCGGATGATGGACAGTTAAGCTGACCACATGTGCTGCTTGGGCAAATTGCGCGACCGTTTCCGCCGCATTACCGACTTCCCAGTCAAAGGCCTGGTTATGGCTTGCTTGCGGCCAGATTTGCGGGGCCGCCTCGGCGACAGCGGCCTGCGGGTCATTGACCGCCGGCAAGGCGTCGATGTCAAAATCAATCGCCTCCATCGCATCGATCGCCGCGGCCTCACTTTCGGCCACGATCATGGCCATCGGCTGGCCGACATATTTAACCATGGTATCGGCCAAAACCGGCCGTTCCGGTTCAATCATCGGCTGACCGTCGAGGCTGTTTACCGCCACTCGCGAGCGCATCGGCGCGACCCCTGCGGCGCTTAAATCAGCTGCCAGGTAAATGCCTTTGACCCCGGCCATTCGGGCCGCATCTGTGATATTGATCCGGGTGATTTTGCCGTGGCTAACAGGCGAACGCAGAAACACGCATCGCAAGCTATCGGCCGGAACCAGGTCTTCGGTGAATTGAACCCGCCCCATAAGCAGCCGGTGATTTTTTTCGCCGATCATTTTTTTCCTCTTAGATCTCTGATGCCTGGATTGGGCCTGCCGATGACCTAAGGTCAGAGCGTCTCCATGACTGGCAGTGATAATAGTAAAAAAGACAGTGATTTACCATGACCATCGAGACCTAAACTACCATTCACGCCTCCTTCGAGAACATCATCAATGACAAAATTCAACGCCGGTAAATTGGCCAGTTCATAGCGCGTAACTTTGGTTGCGCCGCGATGGACAAAGCAGGCCAGAACCCGCGCCTCCGTTAACTGTGTGCACAGCAGCGGGTAATCTTCATCATCATAGGGAATAACCGCAATATTGAGGCGGTTACCTTTATCGCCGGCGCGGGCGTGGGCGATATCGTGCAGGCGTTTTGCCGGTGTGCGTGTAAGGCTCATGAGGGATCTCCTTAGGCGTCTAAGAAGCTGACGTTAACGGCAACTTTAGCCCGCGGCACAAGGGCCGAGGAGGTTTGAATTTGGGGGCTAACCTGTGTCCGTAAGCCGCCACCGCCTGCCGGCCCGCAACAATATAGGGCCGTGATCTCATCACTGAAGGCGTCGGCTTGGGCACGGTCCATGGTCCGAAATGCGCCGCGGATGCGGTATTCGCCATCAACGGGCCAATTTCCGCTCGCTTGTAGGTCGCCGGCATTGCCGTCGAACATTGAGATTGTGCCGATCAGATCAAACCGTGCTGGTTGGTTGACACCGCTGGCCGCCAGCCGGTCGCGCAGAATGGTAATGGCCAGTTCGGCGCGGGCCCGGGCGTTCGGGCCGACATAGCTTAATTCACCTTCAGCTAAAAACCCGCCGTCATAGGACAAGGTTGCTTTTAAGGTCGCTGGGGCCGGATGGCCGCGGGCACCCAAAACCTGCACCTTGTCGGCACCGGCATCGCTGACGCTCACCTGCATCAGATCAAGGGTCACATCAGGGGTCAGATAGGCGGCCGGATCGTGAATTTCATACAGCAGTTGTTCTTTGACGGTACGGCGATCAACAACGCCGCCGGTGCCGGCGGCTTTGGTGATCACGAGGCTGTTGTCGGAAGACAGCTCGGCGATGGGAAAGCCAACCTGATCCAGGCCGGCAACATCTTTGAGACCGGGGTCAGCGAAATATCCGCCAGTCACCTGACTGCCACATTCAACCAGATGACCGGCGCATGTGGCGGTCGCCAAAGCGGTTAAGTCATCGGCCGCAAGATTAAATTCATACATCGCCGGGCCGACCACCAAAGCCGGGTCGGCACACCGGCCGGTGACGACCACATCGGCACCTGCGGCGAGCGCCTCGGCAATCGGCGCGCCGCCAAGATAAACATTGGCGGCAAGCATCGCGCCGGCGGCGGCGGTCAAACCTTCAAGTGCCGGTAAGCGGCGCAATTCTTCCTCCGACATTACACCAATAAGATCATCACCTTCGACAATGGCGATCCTCAGGTCGGTTAACCCTTCTTGGTGTGCGAGCCGGGCGATCTTTTCTGCGGCACCGCGCGGATTTGTGGCTCCAAAATTAGAAATGATGCGAATCCCGGCCGCTTTACAATCAGCCAAAACAGGTCGCAAAAACTTCAGTAAGTTGGGGGCATGGCCGGCATCCGGATCACTTTGCCTTTGGCGTTGGGCGGCGGCCAGGGTGCGTTCGGCAAGGGTTTCAAAAATCAGATAGCAGGGCCCGGTGCGGTTTTTTAAATCCGCGACGACGGCAATGGCAGCATCAACACGGTCGCCTGAAAAACCTGCGCCGCAGCCGATATGGATGGTTTTTTTGGTCATCGCTTAGCTCTCAGTGCGGCGGTCTGATGGCGCGTCGGTGGTCACATAACCAGCTTGGCGGTCGTGTTCAATCAAGGCTTGGCTGCGCTGCGACGGATCGCCATGGCCGCCGCCGCCTGAGGTTTCTAATTGCAGACAATCGCCTTTTTGCAAGGCCAGTCCGGCAACTTTTGATGGCAACGCCTGCGTGCTGCCGTCGGCGCGTGTGAGCGTCAGCTTGCCGCCGCGCCCAGGTTGGCCACCGGCCAGTCCATAGGGCGGAATTTTAAATCGATCAAGATTTGCCGCGAAACTGCCCGTCGGGGCATCAAGGCGAAATCCGCGGAAAAGACCAAGGCCGCCGCGATAGGTGCCGGCACCGCCGGAATTAGGCAACAGGCCATAGCCGGTAAAGGTTATCGGATAATCGCCCTCAATCATTTCAATGGGCGAATTGGCGATGTTGTGAAAACCGCAAGAAAATCCATTGGCACCATCGCCTTCCGGATGTGCGCCCCAGCCACCACATTCTAGATCAAAGTAAACTTGCCGGCTGCCGTCGGCGTTGATGGCGTTGATCGCATAGGCATAAGAAACCCCGTAATAAGAGGCTGGAACACGGTCCGGCAAGGCTGCCGCAAACGCCCCCATGACGGCATTGACGATCCGATGTCCAACCGCCATGCGGTTGGCCACAGGCGCCGGATAAAGGGCATTAACCACCGTGCCTTCGGGAGCGTTCACAATGATCGGTCGATAACAACCGGCATTCGCTGGAACATCCCGGCCGATCGACATTAAAACACCGCAGATCACCGCTGAGCGGCTCATATTCAGGGTACAGTTAACCGGACCTGGCGCTTGCCGGCTGGAACCGCTCAGGTCGACGGTCAACTGATCGTCTTCAATGATCACTTCAGCGGCAATTTTTAAATTTGTCTCGGTATCAATGCCGTCGTCATCGACCCAATCGGCAAATTCATAACGGCCATTGGGAATATCGGAAATAATCGCTCGCATGGCGGCTTCAGATTGATTCTGAATCCGTGTTGTGGCGGCGGCTAACCGTGCTTGGCCATAGCGTGCGCCAATCCGGCGTAGCGTTTGGGCACCGGTATCAAGGGCCGCCAGCTGGGAGGCAAAATCACCGCCAACATTTTCCGGCTCGCGGCTATTGGCCAGCAACAGGTCAATGATGGCTTGGTTGCGGACCCCGGCGGTGACGATTTTCATCGGTGGGATGCGAAAGCCTTCCTGATGAATTTCGGTGGCCGAGGCGTCATAACTGCCGGGTGCGCCACCGCCGACATCGAGGTGATGCACCAGAATACCGACAATGGCGATGCGTTGACCGTCCAGGAAGACAGGTTTGAAGGTTTGAATGTCGGGCAGGTGCTGACCGCCACTATATGGGTCATTGGTGATGATGACATCGCCATCATCCCAATCGGCAAGCGGCAAGTGGTGGCTGATCAAATCCTGCAAGCAGGCGGCCATGGAGTTAAGATGTACCGGCATCCGAGCGGCCTGGGCGACGCTAAAGCCGTCAGCGTCGAAAACGCAGGTCGAGTAGTCTAAGATTTCGCGGACCACCGATGACCGACTGGTGCGCCAGACCGTTACGCTCATTTCTTCTGCGGCAGACACCAGCGCATTGCGGATAACTTCGGTTTGAACAGCATCAATATCAGTCATGATGGACCTCGGTCGTGCTTAGATGGCTTGCAATCAAAGCCCCGTTCGGGGTTGTGATGAGCTGCCAATCGGGGGGAATGAAAAGCGTCGCATGGGGATCTTCAATAATCGCCGGCCCGGCAACCGTTGCTGCCGGCAGGTGATGGCGCGCAAACACATTGACGTCTTGCCAACGATCAAGGAAAACCTGCTGCTTTGCCGGATCAACGGTGAGTTCTGCGGCAGCCGTGTCGGCCTGTAGCGGCTTTTTTAGGCGGCCGCTGGCGGTGAGTCGCA
>MDTB01172462.1_pt1 | contig 14800 bp, 18 predicted proteins | sample 811161 | NCBI WGS metagenome assembly MDTB01 (sample SAMN05326650, study PRJNA326480) | marine metagenome | isolation source: seawater | place: Mediterranean Sea | collected 2009
GTGGAGAAAAGTCTCTCATCAGATGGACACTACTCTACCAACCTAGCGACTTAGTTAAGTGGTGTAAGGTAAACCAAGAAGGAGATTTAATCGGGCCTTTGGCGGAAATCTTTGAGCAAGCTATTGACATTGAAGGTACAATTAAGTCACAGGGCAAACATGCAGCCGGAGTTATTATCTCTGCTAGTAAACTGAGAGAAGTTTGTCCCATGGTTCAAGACAGGAACAAGAATCTTGTAGCAGGATTTGAAATGGGAGATCTTGAGGATCAAGGTCACGTTAAATTTGATATTCTAGGCATTGACCTACTAAGTAAAATTATGGAGATTAAAGATGAGCACTAAAGAAGATTACAAATCTGTTGTTTTTTCTGGTTGCGCTATTGAGTATAGAAATGTTAGTCTTTGCGACTTGAGACACTTTCTGCCTCAATATCGTGGAAAAGCTAACGGAGTTTACCAAGTACACTCGGATAACAAGAAGAAGTTGTACAGTAAATTATTTTATAGCATTGATGATGCAGTTGATAAGTTTGTTGAATTGAAAGGCGATGTTAGATGAGAACATATTTAATGAGATCAGGTGATGAGTACAAGATCGGTAAGGCGAAAAGTCCAGATTCGAGATTAAAAAAATTGAAGCCCGGAAGACCCGATATTGAGCTATTAGCAGATTGTGATGAAGCAATTGTAAGTGAAGCTGCATTACATAAAACGTATGCTAGTAAAAATATTCAAGGTGAGTGGTTTAAGTTATCCGATACCGATGTTCAATCTATAACTGAGATTATGGAGTCAGATACAACTTCTGTTAATCCTACAGTTAATGCATGTCTTGTATTTCCAGTAGATATTAGAAACAAATTGCAAATGGTGGCTTCTCTCTTAGACCAGTCACAAAGTAAAATTGTTACAGAATTGGTATCCAATTATCTGGAAAGATTAGACATTGATTTTGACCAATTAATTAAGATGAAATCTAATCTATTAGCAGGGGTGACTGATAATGAACTATAGAGACATAATTGTATTTGACTTTGAAACAGGATCTAGAAATCCCCACAAAACACAGCCGACACAAATTGCGGCTATTGCTTTGCATGGGAGAAAACTAACTATCCAACCTAATGGTATTTTCAATAGTGAGATTCGCCCTATTCTTGATGACAAGAAAGCGATTGAGGCTGGCTTTGATCCTCTAGAAGAAGAGGCACTGAAGATTACCGGAAAGACCAGAGAGGCGTTAGCAAAAGCTCCACTGCCAAAGACTGTGTGGAAGAAGTTTGAAGATTTCTGTATGCAGTTTAACTTTAAGAAAAGCTCTTATACTGCCCCTATTGCAGCTGGCTACAATATCATTGGGTTTGACCTTCCGATTGTTCAGCGTATGTGTGACATGCACGGCACAACCGATGCTAGAGGTCGTCAGACTGTATTCAATCCTATCTTTAAGTTAGACTTGATGGACATCGTTTTCTCTTGGACTGAGAACAACAAAGACTTTAAGAGTCTTAGTATGGACTTCTTGCGTGAGTACATGGGCTTTCCAGAAGAGAGCAAGCAAAATGCTCACGATGCTTTGCAGGACGTGAAGGACACAGCTAATATATTGATTAAATTTTTGAAGTTCCAGCGGAACATTTCACAGAAGACTAAATTTGAAAAGGCGTTTGCGAATGGAGAATTCTACGTTTAATATTGACAACTATAATGACTCTGGTGTTTGGGATTTAATTTGCGAAGGGCAGACAAAGGGTGTCTTTCAGCTAGAGTCACAGCTAGGTAGATCTTGGGCGAAAAGAGTTCAGCCTAGAAGCATAGAAGAACTAGCTGCGCTTATCTCTTTGATTAGGCCCGGATGTTTAAAGGCTTTCACTGAAGGCAAGTCAATGACTCAGCATTATGTTGACCGTAAAGCTGGTATTGATGAGGTTAAGTATTTACATGACAGTCTTGAGCCGATTCTAAAAGAAACTTACGGAGTTCTTGTTTATCAGGAGCAGTCCATGAAGATTGCTCAGCAGTTGGCAGGCTTTGATCTCAAAGAGGCGGACAGTCTTCGTAAAGCTATCGGGAAGAAAAAAGCTGACCTTATGAATCAGATCAAAGGATCTTTTATTGACGGTGCTATTTCTGTTGGAGGTCTAGAGAAAGAGACTGCCGAAGAAATCTTTGGTTGGATTGAAAAGTCTAACAGGTATGCTTTCAATAAATCTCATGCTGTCTCTTACGCTGTTAACGCCTATAGAAGTGCGTATTGCAAGGTTCATCGCAAGATTGAATTCTTTGAGGCTTACCTTGGACATGCAGACAGAAAACCTGATCCACATACAGAGGTTCGAGAATTAGTATCAGATGCCAAGCTTTATGATATTGAAGTGATGCCACCAAGACTAGGTAAGTTCTTCAATAACTTTACCATATCTGACAATAAGATATACTTCGGTGTTAATAATGTAAAAGGCGTTGGTAGTTCTGAAACTGTAAAATTACTGGAAGCAATACCTGAGCTTGAAGAAAGTCTCGAAAAGCCATTTACCGAATTTACTTGGTCTGACGTACTGTTCAACTTAGGCGCAAGAATCAACAAGACATCAATGGAGTCTCTGATAAATGTTGGTGCTTTTAATGGGACTAAGAACCGTATGCACAGAAACCAGATGCTCTATGAATATAAAAGCTACAAAGACTTGTCGGCTAGAGAGAGAACTTGGCTTCAAGAAAACTACGACTCAAGTCATAACTTTGTGCAGTCTTTAGATAATATGATAAATAATCTTAAGATTACCTCTCGTAGGCTCGTAAAAGTTTTTGATCTCAGAAATGTGGTAGAGTCACCACCGTTTGAGCTTGTAGATCACCCAGAACAGATTGCAGATCTAGAGATTAAATACTTGGGCACGTCATTAAGCTACTCAAAGACTGATGCAGTCCAAAGCTCTTTAGTTAATACTACCTGCAAGGAGATAGCTCAAGGAAAGACTGGAAGTGTTAATGTTGCAGTTCATATAAATTCCTTACGTGAATACAAAACAAAGAACGGTAAGAATCCCGGTCAAATTATGGCATTTTTATCTGTTGAAGATTCGACTGCCTGTTTGGATTCGGCAATAGTCTTTCCAGACGCATATGAGGAAAACAAGCAGTTGCTATATGAAGGTAATACTGTTATAGTTATGGGTCAGGTTTCTAAGAAAAAAGATACAAGTTTAATTATAAACAAAGTGTCTCAAGCTTAACTTATAGTTAAAATATATTGTATTTGGAGTATATTTATGAATAATTGCACATTTGTGGGTAGGCTGACTGCAGACCCAGTGATAAAAGATGTTGGTAGCACGAAGCTGGCAACTTTTTCGCTCGCTATCGAGGAGCACAGGAAAGACAAGAACGGAAACAAGGTAAAGCGCGTTGATTTTTTTGACTTTTCTGCTTGGGATAGTGGAGCCCTTACTATACATAAACTATGTAGCAAAGGCGACATGATCGCTGTTAATGCTGTAGCTAGACAGGAAAAATGGAATGATTCAAACGGTCAACCAAGACAAAAGGTTGCTTTCAGAGTTCAAAATTTTAGAGTCTTTAAAGACAGAGACGCAGATGACACAGAGTGATCCTACCAGCATCGAAGAGAATTTTGACATTATAATCTCTTTGGTGGTTCAGTTTGGAGGTTGTGCCAATTCCTTTGAATTTGAAGACTTATTGCAAGTGGCTTTTGTTGGGTATTTTAAGGCTGTCAGCAGTTTTGACTCCAACATTGGCCCTCTACGACCCTACATTTTTTCCTGCGTTAAGAATAACCTTAACAGGTTTCTAAGGAAAGAATTAAGGTGGCAAAATAACAATGTTACTAATTCTACAGTGACCGTTAGCTATGATGACAAATCCTATGTCAATGATTTCAAGAATGTATTAGCGTCTTGTGCAAGCAGACTTTTGCCCGCTGAGTCTTTCATTCTAGACATGAAATCACAAGGATTCAATAGAAAAGAGATATGCGACATGCTAACACTGACTAAAAAAGAATATTATAATTTGTTTTATTCTGGAGTTGGAAAGATACAAAGATATGAGAGCTAAAAGAATACTTTTTTGTACAGAGGCTCATTACCTACCAACAGGATATTCTGTTTATACAAAAGAGCTACTAACTAGATTACATGCAGATCCTCAGTTTGAGGTTGCAGAATTAGCTTGCTATGCTACTGATGAAGCTGTTAAGCAAAATGCCAAAGGTTGGAAGATTTACGGCAATCAACCAGAAAGAAACACGCCTGAGTGGAATGAGTATAAATCATCCGCTACTTATGAATTTGGCGAGTATAGTTTCAATCATGTCTTGCTTGATTTCAAGCCTGATTTCGTAATGGATATTCGGGATTGGTGGATGTTTGAATTTCAGCAAAGATCTACCTATAGAGACTTCTACAGCTGGACTATTATGCCTACAGTAGATGCCTTCCCACAAAATAAGCAATGGATGGACACCTTCGCTACTGCGGATGCAGTGTTTGCATATTCCGAATTCGGCAGAGATGTTTTGCTAAATCAATGCAGAGATTTGAACTTTATTGATGTAGCATCTCCTTGCGCAAGTCAAAATTTTTCTCCTGTGCCAGATAAAGAAGCACATAAAGAATCTCTGGGTCTGACAGCAGACTCCTTCATATTTGGTACGGTAATGCGCAACCAGAGACGTAAGTTGTACCCAGATCTATTCAAAACTTTTAGAGAGTTTCTAGATGCTACCAAAGCCTCAAACGCCTTCTTGTACTGTCACACATATTATCCAGATGTTGGATGGGATATTCCAGAGCTTTTACAAGAGTATGACCTGACAAACAGAGTGTTGTTTACTTATAAATGTAAAAACTGTGGACATATTGAACCGTGCTTTTTCAAGGACACGTTTAATCATTGCAGACAATGCAATTCGTTCAAAAGTGAACTTGTTGGAGTGAATAATAAAATTGAAGAAGAGGATTTGGCAAAAGTTTATAACCTTTTCGATGTTTATGTCCAGTATGCAAATAGTGAAGGTTTTGGAATGCCCCAGCTAGAAGCTAGTCAGTCTGGAGTTCCTATTATGACAGTTTCATACTCAGCAATGGACTCTGTTGGAGACAACATTGGGGCAATTAAGATTCCTCTCTTGACGCTCCAAACAGAATGTGAGACTGGATGCAAGAGAGCAATTCCCAACAACGACTTTACTCTACTGAAATTTATTGAGCTATATGGTATGCGCAAAGAAAAGCTCAAGCAGCTAGGTTTTGGTATGAGACAAAAAACTTTACAGAGATACAATTGGGACAAGACTGCTGAGATTTGGGCGAACTATTATGCTTCAACTCCCGTAAAAGACCCATCGGAGACATGGTACTCTCCTCCAAGATTGTTTGATCCTGCTCCTAAAATGCCGGATGGATTAACTGTAAAAGATCAGGTCAACTTCCTGTTTGATTCAGTTTTGAGGAAGCCTGAGTGGATAGGGAACTACCAATGGAAAAGAACGCTTAAGGATTTGATGTATAAATGTACTGTCGTAAATACAAATGTAGACTGGTATTTCAATGAATCACATACTAATAATGACATCAGGTCTTGGGCTTCTTTCAATGTTGAACAAGCATATGAATACATGGCAAAAATGAGACACACCCATAATGAGTGGGAAAAAATCAGAACACAAAGGCTAAAAAATGAAAACACTTTATATCGGTAACTATAAGGATAGAACTGGTTGGGGTTATGCTTCGCTAAATAATATTTTGGCTTTGCACTCTGCTGGAGTAGATGTAGTACCAAGAGCTATAACTTTTAATAATTCTCATGCGGATATACATCCTACAATTACAGAATTAGAAAGCAAAAGTGAAGCTAACTGCGATGCGTGTATCTACCATACGTTACCACCTTTATATAGTTATAATTCCAGCCTAAAAAACATTGGCTTCTTTGTGACTGAGACTGTTACTTTTACAGAAACAATGTGGCAGAAACACATATTATTTACATGTGCTACGTGTAGCAATGACATTTCGCTAACATGATCAAAACCGAAGTTCTGGATTAACCATTGCTCTCCCTTTTCTAGCAACTGATTAAAAAAGAGGCACATGTGCCTTGTGTGTTGTGGTGTATGAATATGAGCAAAAGCGAAAGTCACCTGATCTACAGACATCGGAGTTAGACTGAGCAGAGGGTGTGTAGGCACATCTCTGAGATCGCCATAAACTAGGACATCGTTCTCAAAATGAAACGCATCATAAATACGCTCTCTGTTAAGATACTCATCCAAATAGTAAAGGCGTTCGCAGGTTCTATGCCAGAAGAGTTCTGGACTTGGGTACGAGGTGTTAGGAGTTCCGTGCCTACGGAAGTCACAAACCTTATTGAATTCTTTAAGCACGTCGCCATCAGACAGCTCGTCTTGAGGAATCCAGTTAACACCAAATTCTTCAAATATAGGTTGGTCATCTTTGCAGATAAAATCAAGCTCGACATCTGGATTGGTCTGTTTTGCCTTTTGGATTGAAAATCTGACGTAATCTGGCAAAGCTCCACCATCAGATATAAAAGTATTTACTATTTTCATATTTAAGTCCAAGTGTGAATTGTGAATAGGTCTACATTAGTAGCACCTTTATACATATTTATGTATGCTCTTATTTCGTCGTGCGACCACTGTTTATACTGTCCGTGAGTCCTCGTTTTTGTGTGCGTATGATTGTACATTCGGGGATGCGTTTTTGTCACATAATTTCCATACGTTTCAAACTCAGAGAATAAATATTCTTCATTCACCAAAATTTCATTGAGATCATTTACAAACGTCTTCAGGTCTGGTAGCATTTCTCGGCACACATTTTTATCAAACAACATAAAGTCATTTATGTAGGTATGATCAACCTGTCTGCCAAATCCAAAGTATATTTCCATTAGACTGAAATACGGTATATGGTGTTGATCTCTATCGCTTATAAAAAAGTTTGGCTTGCCTCCAGCAAAAACATCAATAGGGCGATTGAAAATTAGATCAGAATCTATGCACATGTAAAGATCGTTTCTAGTCACATCCTGAAAAGTCTTTATAAGTTGCTGGTAGATCCAGTTAGGTCTAGTAAATTCAACTTCACTTATGTCTAGGTCAATAACCTCTGAATCTGTCAAGCATATAAAATTATCCGAAATTGCATGGTCAGGTGTAACCAAGAATATATCGTGAGGCATTGGGTTTAGCCACTTCATAGACTCAAGACAATACTCAATTTTGGTATAGTCTTTTGGGTGCGATAATATAATAGCGTCGTATCTCATTTATATTCCTTGTAATATATCAAGCTCTTGATGTGGACAGACAATCTCTTCAAAGTCGATCCCTCCAAGAGAAAGGCGTTTACCTTCCTCATATTCGTCTTTTAAGTCTAGAGCTACATAGCTGTAGTTATCTCCATTTCTATTCTTTATTTGATTTTGAACCCTGTTATTTGGCGAATTAACAACACAGCTATATTCAGGACAAGCCATTAAAGCTGGTAGATCAAAGAAATACATTTGCAGTTTGGCTTCAAACTCATTCGGCGTTTGTTTCCATGCATATTTTGCTCTAGGTACTCCGCGATTAGAGTAGTGTGCTTCCAATACACAAAGTTCATCACAGAATTTCAATAGTTTATTTTTTTCAAATATGTGCGCGTCAACAGAAAGTGGATACGCCCAATAGCCTCCTACAGGGATGGAAGTCCTGTTCCAGATTAGCAGATTTCCTAAAGATCCTACCTCCTTCGGTAAAGCATCTTGCCTTAAAACACCATCACCATAGTCTCTCATGACAGTGTTTTTACCTAACCTCAAAGATATGCATGACACTTGATTTTCAAACGCTAGCTTAATATCTTCTTGTGTTAGAGATAGCTCTCTGTAAACAATGTTGTCGTCGGTGAAAAAACAAACGTATTCGTCTAACGAAGTATCGACGAGCTTTTTTATATCAGTGAATATACTTGCAGATTGTTTAACAAAGTTGACATCTTCATGCTCTTTAATTAGAGTCTGATATGAATTTTCGTGCTCTTGAGATGTAGTATATAAAACATCAATACGATGAATTGGGTATTCGTACTGTGTGCATGGTATGTGAGATTTTATGCTATTTAGAGTCAGGTCTAACTGAAGCGCTCTGTCTTTACTAAATACGATTGAGGTAAACATCAAACTGCTCCTTGTTAGCCATAAACCAATCTACTGTCTGTTCAAGACCTTCTAGTAGATCTATTTGTGGCTCATATCCTAGCCTCTGCTGTGCCCGACTAATATCTAGTTGTCTTCTGGGTTGCCCATCTGGATAGGCAGAATTAAAATATATAGCGCCGTTGTATCCCATGACTTCTGCGATTGTGTGAGCCAAATACTTGATCTGTATCTCACCGCCAGTGCCTATATTAATTGGTTCTGGAGACACATCGTTTTCCAAGCCCAAACTGATAGCATTGGCACAATCATAAACGTGTAAGAATTCTCTACTTGCTTCACCAGTTCCCCAAACTTCTACTGATTCCAAATCAAACTTGATGGCCTTGTAGAACTTTAGTATCAGTGCAGGAATTACATGACTTATAGCAGGGTCAAAATTATCATGAGGCCCATACATGTTAACAGGGATGAGATTAACACCGTTAAAGTCGTACTGCTCATGATACGATTGCACAAGCTGCATAAGTGCCTTCTTCGCAATTCCATATGGTGCATTTGTCTCTTCTGGGTATCCATTCCAAAGATCTTCCTCTTTAAAGGGTACGGGAGTAAACTTAGGGTAAGCACAAACAGTTCCAACCATAACAAACTTCTCGACCCTGTTAAGCCTAGACGCTTCAATAGTATTGGAGCCCATCACTAAATTATTATACATAAATAAACCGGGATTATCTTTGTTGGCACCAATGCCTCCAACAGTTGCGGCAAGGTGAAGTACCACTTCGGGCTTTTCTTTTTTGAAAAAGTCAAATGTTTCTTCGCAACAGGTCAGATCAACCGCGCTACCTATGGGCAATAAATTAGTATATCCTTTTGCTTCCAGCGTATCAACAACAGCCTTGCCCAAGAAACCAGTTCCGCCAGTGATAAGAATTTTTTTATCTTTATGCATTTATTTCTCTCCTAGTTCTATCCCAGCCTTCAACTATATTTACAGCTTCTTGCTCGTATCCAAGATAGTTTAATATTTGTGATATTCTATGAAAGTTAGTATGATTTTCTAGCAAGAACTTTTGTCCTTGAGATGCTAGCTGCCGACGCTCATTTTCGTTGGCCAAATAGTAGTCAATCTTTTCCTTAAAATCTTGAGGGCCTTCTGCGAAAATTACACCATTGCCTTCAAATATTTTTGCGATAGATGTTATATTATCGGATATGCAAAAGCCTCCTGCACACAAAATCTTGAAGCACCTTTCGTTTATATCAAATCCGTAGTGATGCGCATGTGGCTCGCTTAGATTAGGGCATATCTTTGCAGACGCAAAAAGGTCTTTTAATTTGTGGTCTTGCAAAAAACCGCAATACTGATTAATATGCCAAGGCTGATTACCAAAGACTTTGATATTATATCTATCTACTGGATGACAAAGAGGCGTAAGAAATTGGTCTATGATAATACCTTTATGTGGCCAGTAACCTCCAACAAAGCCAATGTCACAAGCTAGGGAATCATCATATTGACCACCAAGATATTCTTGCACATCACCGCACATTATTACTGATTTTGCATCTATGCCGATCTTACTGTAATTCGAGTGCGTCTGGTCTACTGCTTCTTGGTCGTAGTGAATATGTACAAAATCTGGCTTTCCAGTTTCTTCTTTTAGTTTTTTAAGAAGCTCAATTTCTTGTCCAGTGGCATGAAGAACATTTAATGTCGGGTCTTTTTGGAAGTCTCCCCAATCTCCCGCACGAAGCCCTATCTTTAGGTGTGGCCTCTCGTATATACATTTGACTAGATCTGATGTCAAATTGTAAGACTGTCCTAAAAATACATCTGGTTCAAACAGGTCGAAGGCATCAAAAGCGGACATACTCTTGCAATCCCAAAGCTGGGCCTGTATGCCTACCGCATTAAAAGCTCGCAGCCAAGATAACCTCTGGAAATAATGAGCGTGTACACCATCGCTAGATATTAAAATTTTCATTCTTCAAGTCTTTCATACAGTCTATTTCTAATATTGATATTTTATCTGGTTCAATAACCCTGATGTTTCCACCTTTATTTATTATAAGGTTCAGCACCTCAAAAGTCAACATATTTTTTATATCTTCTGAGTGTTTTATAAAAGCTGACCTAAGCAATTTTAATTCCTTGCCGCATAAATAAATTATCTGACACCATTTAAGATCTAAGCCATGAGAAAATATCGTAGCTTTATTTTTTACTTTGGTTACTCCTACTTCCCTATCTTGCATTGCTTGGTTTGAAGCAAGAACAAAAGACTTTCCATAGTCTAAATTCTGTAGCAACTCTTGACCAAAGTAAAGATCTCCATGAAAAAACAGAATACTGTCAGCATCTGAATTATTCAGGATCAATCGCATTGTTTCTGCAGAGCCAGTAAATTCATATAGTTGATTTTCGATATACCTAGCGTTAAAACCTGTTTTCTTTATAACTTTGTTTGCATCTACACCAACACCTACAATTATCTCAGGTTCCGAGAAAACATTTCTAATAACTGATATCTGATGCTCAAGCAGCGTTTTATTGCCGACCTTGAGTAGAGAGCGAGGCTCATTAGATTTTATTCTATTCCCAATTCCAGCAGAGAGTATACCTACTGTTGTAGTGATAGAATCTCTTTTAATTTTTTGAATGAATCTGTTCATCACGCTTTCTTATTTTATCTGCATTTTGTTGAAATATTTCTGGGGTCATCTTCATGGATTGGTTCAGGCCAGTTTCTCTTACATAAGATAGCGGTTCAGCAATGTGTGAAATCATACATACATTTGAAAGCCTAAGCCATAAATCATAGTCTTCTATGCATCCTATAAAACCCTGACTTCCGGGACCATGAAGGTTACTATCATATATTTCTTTGTTATCTAGTAATATTTTTGATAGACATCTCTTCTTGATTAGTCCAGCGCTATGTACTATACACTGTCTTTCTAGCTCAAATTTGGAATATGGGTACTTGTATTCATATTTTTGGTAGTCATTATATCCATATGTTTTGTGTATAATATAGTCTGAATATGTAACTCCTATTTCATCATGCTCAATTAGCTTTTCTACCTGTTTAGAAACCTTACTTGGATGATACAAATCATCCGCATCAAGAATAGCAAAGACATCTGCCCATTCCCAAGCTTCCCAAATTGCTACGTTCCTAGCGGTGCTAGCGCCGGAATTTTCAATGTGATAGCACCATAGATTCATGTCGCTACACTGGAACAGTTTCATTTGACCAGTGTAATATGGCTCATTCACTTCATGAGGGTCTGTTATGGAGGATATGCTTTCTGAGGCGTAACTTAGTAGCTTATCGTAAGACCCATCCGAAGAACCGTCGTCAATTACATAAACACGCATTTGACCTTCGTAGTCCTGATTAAGAGCACTATCTATAGCATCTAGAACAAACTCACCATAATTGTAATTGGTTATTACAACAGCTACATTAGGCAGATTCATTTATGAATTCCTTCCAAGTTATAATAGTGTCTGGATCTGATGTGTTCATGCCCTCGACTTTTTCGATAAAGCTAAGAGTTATATCTTCTCCCGTGTCTTTGTGTTGCAGCTTCCTACTACCGTCTAAAAACTTATATATGGCTGTCTGAAATATCATACCATTCAAATCATCATACGGCTTAACTAATACAAGTCTCTTCATGTCTACATTTATTCTGTCATGAATCTTCTCTAAAAGATCGAGCCTAATATTCTCTCCAGTAGTTGTGACATAAGCCCAACCATTCTTGGCGTGCCTAAAGGCTTCATCCAACAGGAAGTCATTTTTACTATCAACTAATGTCTGTACGATGTGAAATTCTGTTTCTTCAAAATCAAAGTTTTCTCTGAGTATTTCGTGCAGCTGCTCGTTATATTCAACCTTAGAGTTAATTAGTGCTATATATCGAGCTTGGCCAAAGCTCTGTTCTTTAATATCTTTTAGTGTCGCCTTGAGGCGATCAAGCATCCCTTCTTCGCTATCTAGAAAAACAAAAAAGCCAAGTCTTGGACAGACCTCTCTCATGACAGTATTCGCCATGTCCTGCTTTTCTTCATCAGATAAGATAATTCTCCACTCTTCAGGTCTGTAGGTGTTGCAAAATCTATTGAATGTATAATGATGTTTTTCGCCGTCCAGCAATAAATCATTGTTCGGATTAAGTTTTTCTGTTCTATTTAACTTACAGCCAGTTTGTGTGTCTTTTGTATATTCCGCAAACAGGCAGCCTTTACAACTAGTTTGAACCTGCATTTGCAACCCTCCTTGATGTGATAATAGCTTGCATAGTTTCGTTATCTAATGTTTTTTGTGTAATTTGTAAATTGCTACCTTTTACTATATCGGTAATAGTTTCGATATTTAAAACGCAACCAACAGATGGACAGTCTTCAAACAGAATGGAGTTTATATCTGACAGAGCCATGCCTGTTTTGTTATAAGTATAAGACAAGATGTCAATGTCTTTTTGGTAGATAACTAGTTTTGAATTAAGTCTCATTTTAGAGACTATCTTATTTAGAATATATTCTAGCGACTCAAAATTAAAAGCAGACAAGAAGCTGTCCACAATTATTTCTGTTGCTTCATTATCATCCACAACAGAGTCTATGGTAGAGAAGTCGCTTACCCATACGTGGCTTTTGCTTTCTGGGTCGGTGTGTGAAAGTATAATTTTCATTATTTTTTGTAATCCCTTATAACTTTGAAAAACAAGTCATTCCAGTTTTTAGTAAACCTGTCAAGACTGTAATTATCTTTGATTGTATTCCTTGCATTTTCTCCAAGCCTTCTAGCCTCTTGAGGATTGTCAAGAAGAAATTGACAAGATGCACGTAGCTCATCTGCGGTATCCGCAAGTAACCCGTTCTCACCATGCTGGATTATTTCTGGAATCATACAATTATTAGTGCTGACGATTGCGCAACCACAAGCCATTGCTTCCATTAGTACGGTTGGTACGGGCGAGTGTATGGAGGTATTCAAAAACACTGATGCACTCTTATATGCATCTCTTAGATCTTCAATACTATCTGCAGGTTCAGAGAATCCGGGGCTACTACCAAGAACCTTTACTGGCAACATACCTTCATCTGTTCTAATTATTTCATTCCAAAGATTCCAGCCACAGCACCAGTCTCTATTTGGCCACTCATTGACAACAGAAAGTAATACGTTTTCTCTCTGCAGCTCTTCGCCAGTTTGCCAGAAGTCATAATCCATACCATGCTCAACAAAGCTGGTGTTTTCTCCCTGCTTCTTTCCCCAAGCATCCATATTGTACTCAGAAATGAAACTGTCATGATCAACAGAAATAGAATTGAAAGCTTGAACTTGCTGTTCGACATCAAATCTAATATCCGGCAATACATGAGTATGCCTGATAATTGGTATATTGTACATGGCTTGTAAGTTCTTGGAAAACTGTAGCCTCTCACAACTCGTATGAGAAAGTATGAGATCAAATTGCAAGTGCCAAGGTATGATCTTTATTTCTTGATAATTATCTGGTATCTCTCCATAGTCTTTATTCCATAGCTTGCCTTGTGCTACAGAATAAAAATTGTGTCCAGTTTTACATAAATTTTGCTCATACCTTTCATGCGTACAGAAAGTTAATATGTTTAACCTGTCTGTATCTTTTAAGGTTGCGCGACGAACCATAGATTTTATAGATACTTGGTTTGCTTGACTACTCATAAAGTAACTCCTTCAACCGTCTTCCAACTCTCATGTTACTATAATTCTCTGCCTTAAGCTGGGCATCTGCACAAATTAAATCATATTTTTCTTTATCGTTCTTATATGTTTCGTAAGCGACTCTCATGGCTGAGGCCAAATGTTCTATACTGGGTTCCATCCATTTCGTGTGAGCTGTATACATATAGTCTAAAGAATCCGTGGCGTTATAGCAGGACTTTGCTTCAGACTCTACTTTCCAGCCATGACAAAAATCATCCATTCCCGTATTGCCAGTGTAAATAACGGGCATGCCAATTGCCATAGATTCAAGCGCCGGTATACACCAAGCTTCGCCAAAGCTAGGCATTACAAAGCATTGACACTTTGACATTAAAGACAGCAGGTGTCTATCTTCTAAGTGACCCGAAATAGCTATCTCTTTTTTATACTTTGTTCTTATTTTCAGTTTTGACTTAACCGAATCAGAAAGCTGCTTGAATTCAGTCAAAGTATCGTCACTGGATAAGCCTGACTTGTTTATTTTTAACATTAAGTTTACGGGCTCTGACGGATGAAACTCTGAATGAAAAGCTCTTAGTAAGCCTTCAATGTTTTTTCTATTTATCATTTCTCCTACAAAACAAAAGTTGAAACATCCATCGAATTCTGCGGCGCTGGCACAGTCTTCTATGTTCTTGTATTTTGCCAGATCCAGAGAGTGAGGCGCAATTTTTATGGGCACCTTTACCCCGCTTTTATGGCAAGCTTCAACCATTTGATTATTCGGAACCCAAACTTCGTCCATCATATTTATGTGTTTCTGCCACATTGTTTCTGTAAAAGTAACAGTCTCAGTCACAAAGAAGCCAATGTTTTTTAGGCTGGAATTATAAC
>MDTB01038006.1_pt1 | contig 14799 bp, 13 predicted proteins | sample 811161 | NCBI WGS metagenome assembly MDTB01 (sample SAMN05326650, study PRJNA326480) | marine metagenome | isolation source: seawater | place: Mediterranean Sea | collected 2009
AATACAAGGGGGCACATATACCATTACCAATGTCGGAACCTTTGGCAATATAATGGGAACACCAATCATCAATCAACCACAAGTGGCAATATTGGCTTTTGGGGCCATCAAAAAGAAACCAGCAGTTATAGAAACAACCGATGGAGACTTTATAGGCGTCAGACATATGATGTATCTATCGCATTCATATGACCACCGAGTCGTAGATGGGGCATTAGGTGGACAATTTGTTAGAAAAGTTGCTGACATTTTAGAATCGTGGAATTTGCAAAGGAATATTTAACGATGGATTATTATTTAATTGTACGATCCGTTCATATTAGTTTTTTGTTAATTAACATAAAAAATATTTTTTTTCCGAATTAACAACTATTATTGAATCCCAATAGTGCCATTGTGACTGAAGTGGCGAAGCTCTTTAAGATGCCTAAATTTACACCAATACAAATGGTAGACTTACGGTCCCAGTACAGAAGGCTTAAGCCTAATATTGAGCGTGAAATGCGAAAAGTCTTAGAATCAAGTCAATTTATAAACGGTCCTCAAGTAGACGAATTTGCAAGTAAGTTAGGTCGTTTTCTTGGTGTAAAACACATAATAACTGTTGCAAATGGCACCGATGCACTGCAAATTGCATTACAAGCATTAGAAATTCCAAAAAACTCCGAAATAATAATACCCTCCTTTACATATGTCTCAACCGCAGAAGTAGCGGCTCATTTAGGATATAAAATTCGATTTGTTGAAGTGGACAAGAATTTCTTCACAGCGATACCACGTTCAATTGAAAGAGTTATAAATAGCAACACTAAAGCAATAATGCCAGTCCATTTATATGGCCAGTCTGCTCCTATGGATGAAATAATGGCTTTAGCAAAAAAATATAATTTAAAAGTTATCGAAGATAATGCTCAGGCAATTGGAGCTGAATATTGTGGCGTAAAAATGAGTGGTTATACAGGAACATTTGGAGACTTTGGAACCATTTCCTTTTTTCCTTCTAAAAATCTTGGTTGTTTTGGGGATGGTGGAGCTATTTGCACCAATGACGACTCATTAGCACACAAAGCAAAAATGATCGCCAATCACGGACAATCAAAAAAATATATACACGATGTTTTGGGCATAAATTCCAGATTAGACACCCTACAAGCAGCTATTCTGTTAGCAAAACTCCCTTACCTTAAAGACTTTACAAAAGTTAGACAAAATACAGCAAATATCTATGATGAGATTCTAAATGATCATGAAGAGTTACTTTCTGTTCCAAATAGAGCGTCCTATTCAAGTCACGTATTTCATCAATACACTGTCAAAATAAAAAATGACAAAAGAGACTTCGTAAAAAATAAACTTGCAGAAAAAGGAATCCCAAGTATGGTCTACTACCCAATTCCATTACATCAACAAAAAGCATATATTTTTGAAGAAATTGATACCGAATTAATAAATACATCACAATTGTGTGAGCAAGTTCTATCCATCCCTATGCATAGTGAAATGGAGGAAGAAACAGCAAAATACATCGCTGAAACTCTTCTAGGAATTTTGGTTCGAAATTGATAATATTTTAAGAAAATCTAATTGCTTTTTAATTGGAGTAATAACACAAAATGAATTGGCTTTTTAAAGCAAAAAACCGGCAGAGAATCAGCTTACATGAACTAATTATAGCTATTAAAGTCGACGCTCATAACCATCTCCTTCCGGGCATTGACGACGGAGCCAAAAGTCTATATGAATCCATTTCTCTCATTAAGGGACTAAAAAATTTAGGTTTTAATAAGATAATAACAACCCCACATATTTTCCCTGCTTATTACCCCAATTCTGCAAAAACAATAAAACCGCGAGAAATGGAAGTTCAAAATGAATTGAAAAAAGAACAAATTAACATCCCTTTCAACTCCGCAGCAGAATACTATTTTGAACCGAAATTGGATGAAAAACCAATAGAGTCTCTTTTATTCCTTCAGAATCAAGAAATGTTAATTGAGTTTGATATGCAACAAGCACCAAAAGAAAAATGGAAAGAGGTATTTTTCAACCTACAACTTAATGGCATTAGCATTGTCTTGGCACATGTTGAGCGTTATGCATATAACATTGGGCGAATAAAATGGGTTGAAGAACTAAAAAATATGGGGGTTTATCTTCAAATGAATTTAGGTTCATTAATAGGAAATTATGGCATTACTATCGAAAAATGGGCACTAGAACTTCTAAACAACGGAATGATAGATTTACTTTGCACTGATTTGCATAACGTCCAACAGTTACAAAATCTACAAAATGAAAAGGATAGAATATTATCACTCAACAAAAAATTAGACATCAACCTCTTCAATCAATTACTTAAATGAAGAATAAATTACTAGTTTCAATCATAATATTAGTAGGCTTTGGAGGATGTTTTAGCAGAAAAGAACTTACTACTTTTTATGAAGCAGATTTTGCGGAAAATGAGGTGACTGAAATAAATGAAAGAACTGAAGTTACAATACAATCGCAAGATTTGGTAAATATTAGCATTAGTAGTTTTGATAAAGAAGTTATTGAGGCATTTAATCAATCTGAGAATGTTCAGAGAAATATGATGGGACAAAATCAAAATGGTGTTTCCAATATGTTCGAATACTTTTCTGGATATCTCGTGGATGACCAAGGATTTATAGATTTTCCTTTAGTCGGGAAAATATATATAAAAAATTTAACTCGCCGACAAGCGAAAGATACTATACAAAAGCTTATCAGCCCTATTGCAAAAGACGTTACGGTAAACTTGAGATTTTTAAATTTTAAGATCACCATACTTGGTGAAGTGCAAGTGCCCGGCATTCAAAGAATTTCAAATGAGCGAATAAGTATTTTAGAGGCGCTAGGAGCTGCGGGTGATTTTACTCCATATGCAAATCGTAAAAATGTATTGCTAATAAGAGAAAAAGCAGGTAAAAGAACGTTCACCAAAATTAATTTACTATCAAAAGATATTTTCACCTCACCGTTTTTTTATCTTCAGCAAAACGATGTAATCTATGTTGAACCATCTCGAATTAAGGCGGCAAGTGTTAGAACACCCGTAGAAAGATTTACTGGAATTTTTAGTGGACTAGCCTCGTTAGCTGCATTACTTATTTCACTCGTTGGAAACTAGGGCAATTAAAACATGGAAAATAAAATAAATAGTTTAGAGAATGAAATAGGAGAAGAAGATTCATCTTTTTTAAATTTTAACCTTTCTAAGTTTTTTTTTCACCTTTTAAGTTGGTGGCCAATTCTTCTTATTGGATTATGCATAGGCTTTATTTCAGCCTTTCTTATCAATCGTTACAAAACAGAAGTTTTCAAAACGGAGCTCGTCTTTAATATTGAATCTAAACAAGAAAACTCAGTTTTAAGTGGAATAAACGGAACGAATGGAATGGTTATAGGTCAAGATAATTACAGTTTTGAAAAAGAAGTATATTTACTAGAGTCCCAGTCGCTGCAAAATCAAGTGGTTAAAAAACTTTCTTTAAATGAGGAATACTTTCGTGTTGGTAAAATAATCAATACTCAAATCAGTCCTCAACACAGTCCTGTGCGCATTAATGCAATAGATGAAATTAAAGAACCAAAAAAATTCAAATTAAATCAAATAAATAATTCATTCATCCAGCTTAGCCTTGGGGATAAGACGAAAAAAATTAAAATGGAAAATCAGGACTTTATAATTTCCAATAATAAGTATCAAATTGAATTTTTAGATACCCTCAATATTCCAATTGAGGTTAATCTCCTTCCAATGAGTAATATTATCAATAAATACAAAAAAGCGTTAACTATAAAAAAAGTTGACGATAATAGTTGGAGCTCTTCAAATATCATAAAATTAACCATTGAGGGTCCCTGTAAAGATATCAATAAAGCTTATCTCGAAGAAACTTTTTTAACATACGGCAAAGAAAAACTTTTGAAACTACGCGCCTCTGGACAAAAAGGACTCGATTTTATAGATTCTCGCTTGGATTTTGTAGGTGCTGAACTTCAAACAAGTGAGAAAGATGTTCAATATTTTAAAGAAAATCAAAAAATACCAATTGACGCAATTAATTCTGCCACTAATGTTGTCGCTAAAGTGGAAGAAATAGACAAAGAAATTGCTCAACTTGAATTGAACAAAGGATTGATGAAAGAGCTTCTTACACTATTTGTAATAGACGAAAACAAAGTAAACTTTTTACCTATTTCCGAATTACTTCCAAGTGATTTAAATACTTTGGTCAAGGAATACAATGCAATTATTTCTGATATGCAGCGTACACTAAGATTTGGCACCAAGGAAAATCCAATGTACAAGAAGTATGAAAAACAGCTAATTAGATTAGAAAATAATATCAAATTAAATATTGAAGCCAAAGAAAAAGAAATTAAAGAAAGTATTAATCTCTTAAGAAAAAGAGTTAAACCTTTTGAAGTAGAACTTACCAGAATGCCTAAAATTGAGAGGCAATTAACTAATCGTATAAGAGAAAAAAATATAAGGGAAAACTTGTTTCTTTTTTTATTACAGAGAAGAGAAGAAATTGCTATTGAATTAGCAGGAATTGAAAAAAACATTAGCCTGTTGTCTCCAGCGCAAACTACTGAAAATAAATCAATACCAACTACCCAATTGCTATTTATGGGCTGCGTAATAGGGCTAATTTTTCCATCAACGATACTTTTCTTCTTTTTTGTTTTAAATAATAAAATAAAAGATGAAACCGACCTATCTGAAATAAGTAAAATTCCTTTCTTGGGAAGCGTTTTGGTGAAAAATAATGATGCTCAAGTTGATCAAATATTGCAAAAAAGAAGTCCCTTTACTGAATCCTTGAATAATTTAAGATCAAACATGGATTATGTTTTAAATAATGATACGCAGAGCACTATTTTAGTGAGTTCAAGTGGCCCGGGTGAAGGTAAATCTTTTATTTCTAGTCATTTAGCAGGTGTTTATGCCAAATTCAATAATAAAACTTTGTTATTGGGCTTCGATTTAAGGAAACCTTCTCTCTCAAAGCAATTCAATATTTCATCTGATAAAGACAAAGGAATTTCCAATATTTTAAGTGGAAAGCTTACAATTAAAGAGGCAATAAAAAAACCGTATGATGGACTTGATATTATCACAAGTGGACCGATTCCGCCAAATCCAGTTGAATTAATAAAATCTAAAGCATGTCAAAAACTTTTTGAACAGCTTAAAAATGAATATTCAATAATTATTATCGATACTCCTCCAATAAGCTTGGTGGTTGATGCAATTGAGACGAGCGAATATGCAGACGCAACAATCATAACACAAAGAGTCAATATTTCGAGAAAAGTAGGATTAAAGGTATTCAACGATTTATATAAAAAAGGAAGGTTGCCAAAAATGGGTGTCGTACTTAATGATCTAAACATTCGCAAAAGATATGGATATGGATATGGATATGGATATGGATATGGATATGGATATGGATATTACGAAGAAGATATAGAATAGTAAAGTGATTTTAATTATTCAGGGAATTTATTCGTTCCCATTCAGCAAATTGAGAGACGGTTACAATATTTTTGGACTAGATAAGATTTATGGATAAAAATATTCTTATTACAGGAGGTGCAGGATTTATAGGTACACATGTTGTAAAGCATTTCGTTCACAAATACCCTGACTATGCCATATACAACTTAGACTCGCTGACTTATGCAGGTAACCTAGAAAATCTTAAAAGCTTAAAAGGGAAAGATAATTACAAGTTTCTTAAAGGTGACATCTGCGACATATCATTTATTAAACAAGTATTTAAGTCGTATCAAATTGATTCAGTTATTCATCTTGCTGCTGAATCTCATGTTGACCGATCCATCGAAGACCCGCTCTTGTTTGTAAAAACTAATGTGCTTGGTACAGCAACACTATTACATGTTGCAAAAGAAAATTGGAAAAAAAATTTTGAAAAAAAATTATTTTATCATGTATCTACGGATGAGGTATTTGGATCTCTCCCTTTGGACAAGTCCTATTTCAATGAAGAAACTCCTTATGACCCAAAAAGTCCCTACAGCGCATCTAAAGCTAGCTCGGACCATTTGGTCAGGTCATGGTATAACACATTTAGCTTACCAGTTGTCTTAAGTAATTGCTCCAACAACTACGGACCTTATCAGTTTCCGGAAAAACTAATCCCTCTTTTTATAAATAATATTTTAAACTATAAAGAGCTACCAGTTTATGGCAAAGGTTTGAATGTAAGAGATTGGTTGCATGTAGAGGATCATGCAAAAGCAATAGATAAAATATTTCATCTCGGGAAAATTGGAGAGACCTACAATGTTGGCGGTCACAATGAGTGGAGAAATATTGATCTCATTAAACTTCTTTGTGAACTAATGGACAAAAAATTAGTTAGAAAAAAAAGAGAATCTGAAAAACTAATTACCTATGTCACCGACCGTCTTGGGCACGATTTGCGTTATGCTATAGACTCCACAAAACTTAGTAAAACATTAAACTGGGAGCCCTCACTACAATTTAAGGAAGGACTTTCAAAAACGATAGATTGGTATCTAAATAACCAAACCTGGCTTAATAAAGTTACTTCAGGAAAGTTCAAAGATTATTATCGTAAGATGTATGAAAACTAAAATGAAAGGAATAATATTAGCTGGTGGTTCGGGAACCCGCTTGTACCCAATCACAAAAGCCATTTCAAAACAGCTGATGCCAATATACGATAAGCCAATGATTTATTATCCATTATCCATCTTAATGCTATCTGGAATTCAAGAAATATTGATTATAACCACTAGACATGATAGAGAAAGTTTTCAAAAACTTTTAGGAGATGGAAGCCAGCTGGGATGTCGTTTTAAATATGCTGTTCAGGAAGTACCTAATGGACTGGCTCAAGCTTTTGTTATTGGGGAAGAATTTATTGGCTCCTCCCCCGTTGCACTTGTTTTAGGAGATAATATCTTTTATGGGTCTGGGCTAAGTCGTCTTTTGCAAGAAAGTGCAACGAATCAGAACGGTGCAAAAGTTTTTGCCTACCCTGTGCAAGATCCAGAAAGGTATGGTGTTGTATCTTTCGATAAAAACCAAAAAGTCACATCAATAGAAGAAAAACCGCAACACCCCAAATCAAACTATGCTATTCCAGGACTCTATTATTACGACAATCAGGTAGTGAAAATTGCCAAAAAGATTCCACCTTCGGCAAGAGGAGAATATGAGATTACCACAGTAAATCAGTTATATATGGAAAAAGGACAATTAAGTGTTGGGGTAATGGACAGAGGGATAGCTTGGTTGGATACGGGTACTTGTGATTCCCTTAATGATGCTTCTGAATTTGTTCGAGTAATAGAGAAAAGACAATCTAGAAAAATTGGCTGCATTGAAGAAGTAGCTTTGAGAATGGGCTTTATAAATGAAGAACAACTGGCCAAATTGGCCAAACCACTTGAAAAAAGTGGATATGGCGTTTATTTAAACAGATTACTCGATGAAAATAAGAATGAAAACTACAAAGTTTAATTATAAATTACATGAATATTAAAGAGGCAAATATTGCGGTAATTGGCCAAGGTTATGTTGGTCTTCCGCTTGCTATTGAATTTGGAAAAAAATATCCAACCCTGGGATTTGATATCAATCATGCTAGAATAGATGAATTAAGAAAAGGAATTGATCATACCAACGAAGCTTCACCAGAACAAATAAGAATTGCTAAAAAGTTAACTTTCAGTGGTGAAATTAATGATATAAAAGCATGCAATGTATACATTGTAACCGTTCCAACGCCTATAGATGAGTTTAAAACACCGGATTTAAATAAGCTCAAAGGTGCGTCTAAAATGCTTGGTGAAGTTCTTAAAAAAGGGGATATCGTTATTTATGAAAGTACTGTTTATCCCGGTTGTACCGAAGAAGTGTGTGTTCCAATTTTAGAAAAATCGAGTGGTTTATGTTTTAATACAGATTTTTACTGCGGCTATTCCCCTGAAAGAATTGTTCCAGGAAATAAGATTAAAACTCTAACTACTATTAAAAAAGTAACATCTGGTTCAACTCCCAAAATTGCTGATTACATAGACAATTTATATAGCTCAATAATTACTGCAGGTACTTTTAAGGCAGCAAGTATGAAAGTAGCGGAAGCAAGCAAATCCATTGAAAATGCTCAGCGTGACGTAAATATCTCTTTTGTAAATGAACTGGCTTTGATATTTGATAAAGTGGGTATAGATACGCAAGACGTTCTTGATGCAGCTGAAACTAAGTGGAATTTTCTAAAATATAAACCGGGGCTTGTTGGGGGGCACTGTATCAGTGTGGACCCATATTATTTAGCTTACAAGGCAGAAAATTTAGGATATCATCCTGAAGTGATATTAAGTGGAAGACGAGTCAATGATAACATGAGCACTTTTGTTGCCAATAAATTGATCAAAATGCTTATAAAGGCAGGCAAACAAATAATGGGATCGAAAATTTTAATACTTGGAGTTACCTTCAAAGAGAATTGTCCAGATATACGAAACTCAAAAGTTGCTGATGTCTATTATGAATTAAAAGAATTTGGATTAGATGTGTATGTTTATGATTACGAGGCTGATGCTGATGAAGTTAAGCGTGATTTTGGTATAAGTCTTCTAAATAAGATCGAAGATAAATATGACGGTATATTACTAGCGGTTTCACACTCTAAATTTTTGGAATTGGATATCGAGTATCTAAAGAAAAATTCTAGAAGTATTGTATACGATTTAAAAGGATATCTTCCAAGAAATCAGGTAGATGCTAGATTATGAATTTAGTACTAAATGGACTTAAGGTGGTAGTTTAGAAAAAAATTTCAATAGCATTAAATATTAAAAAAATTAATTGAAAATACTTGTAACAGGAGCAGCAGGCTTTATTGGCTTTCATTTATGCAAAGCCCTATTAAAAATAGGACATGATGTGATTGGCCTCGATAATATAAATGATTACTACGATATCAATCTAAAATATGCTCGGTTGAATGAACTTGGGATAAAAAGATCTGATGCCGAACTATTTGGTTCACTTTCAGAGAGTACAATATATAAATCGAAAATGCAGTTTACAAGATTAAACTTAGAGGATCGAGAGGCCTTACCTCAGTTTTTTAGTAACAGCAAGTTTGATGTCGTATGCAATTTAGCCGCTCAACCAGGAGTTAGATACTCTTTGAAAAATCCCGAAACCTATATTGACTCTAACATTAACGGCTTTTTAAATATCTTAGAGTGTTGTAGACACAATAACATTAAAAAAATAGTCTATGCTTCTAGTTCAAGTGTTTACGGCAATAGCAAGCAAATTCCATTTAATGAGGAAGACAATGTTGATTGTCCAATTAGTTTATACGCAGCTACGAAAAAGTCTAATGAGCTCTTTGCTCATACTTACAGCCATTTATATGGTCTTGAAACTATTGGTTTACGATTTTTTACGGTTTATGGCCCGTGGGGCAGGCCGGATATGGCTATGTTTTTATTTACTGATGCAATTATAAATAGAGAACCAATTAATGTTTTTAATAATGGAAACCTCTCAAGAGACTTTACCTATATAGATGATATTGTAAAAGGTGTTGTTAAAACATTACTGAAAGATTCAAAAAATTCTAGCTTATACAAACTATATAATATTGGTAATGGGAAACCAGTTCAGTTACTATATTTTATCGAGGCTTTAGAAAAAGTTCTTGACATAAAAGCAACAAAAAATATGTTACCTATGCAGGATGGTGATGTTTACCAAACATTTGCAGATACCTCAAAATTAAAAAATGACTTCGAATATAAACCTCAAACTAGTGTAAATAATGGAATAGATAAATTCGTTAAATGGTATATGAAATTTTATAAAAAATAAATTTTAGTGAAATTATCTAAAAGACACATTGTAAAGTCATTGTCATGGAGATTCATAGGAACTGCAGATACTCTTACATTCTCATGGCTTATCACTAGTGATTTAAGTGACGGTCTTAACATCTCAGGGATTACGATATTTACTAAATTACTGTGGTATTATCTGCATGAACGTTTGTGGTTTAAATCTTCCATTACAAACTCCAACAAACGCCACATGGCTAAGACCATTTCGTGGCGTGGGATTGGCACTTTGGATACTATTTTATTCGGATGGCTAATAACAGGAAATTCGCTGACGGGTTTAAAAATTGGAGGCATAGAAACGCTCTCCAAAATGCTGCTTTATTATGGCCATGAGAAGTTGTGGTACAGGATTAATTTTGGTTTGGATAAGTATCGCAAATCAAAAAATAATAATAAAAATTAGGTTAAATACATGAGTTCAAATACCAAACACCAGTCATTTAATATATCGAAGACAAATAGAGAAAAATTGCATGGTCATAGGGCGTATTTAATATGGTTTACAGGTTTATCAGGTTCAGGAAAATCTACCCTAGCCAATTTGGTTGAAGTTGAATTACATAAAAAAGGGGTCTCAACTTACATTCTTGATGGCGATAATATTCGTCGAGGTATTAATAAAGACTTAAGTTTTGCACCAGAGGGTCGCACAGAAAACATTAGGCGCATCGCAGAAATTTGTAAGCTGATGCTAGATGCGGGAATACTAACATTGGCAACTTTTGTTTCTCCCTATTTTAGAGATAGAGAAGCTGTAAAAAACGTTGTAAATAGTGAAAATTTTATAGAAATTTTTATCAATACCTCATTAGATGAATGCGAAAGGCGTGATGTAAAAGGTCTTTACAAAAAAGCTAGAATGGGAGAAATTGAGAATATGACTGGTATTTCTGCCCCTTATGAAGCTCCTATCAATCCGGATTTAGAGGTAATTACTGATGGACATCCAGTTGAGAAAAATGTCGAAATCATACTAAAATTTTTAAATGAAAATCTAAATATAAAATATGGGTAACTATGTAATTAACCATTTAAAAGAGCTAGAATCTGAAGCTATTTTTGTGATAAGAGAGATATCAGCTCAATTTGATAATCCTGCGCTATTATTTTCCGGGGGTAAGGATTCTATTTTACTTACGTATTTGGCAAAAAAAGCGTTCTACCCTGCCAAAATTCCTTTTCCTTTAATTCATGTGGACACTGGGCATAACTTCCCGGAGACTATCGCTTTTCGCGATGCGCTGGTAGAAAAGCTGGGAGTTACACTTTTCGTAGGCTCGGTTCAAGACGCCATCGACAAGGGCCTTGTGAAGGAAGAGACCGGCGCCGATGCTTCTCGTAACTCATTGCAAATTGTTTCCTTGTTGGATACTTTAGAGACCCATAAAGTAGATGCCGCAATGGGTGGAGCCAGAAGAGATGAGGAAAAAGCACGAGCCAAAGAACGTTTTTTCTCTCACCGTGATGAGTTTGGCCAATGGGATCCTAAAAATCAACGACCAGAATTATGGAACTTATTCAATGGCCGTAAAAATTATGGAGAGCACTTTAGAGTCTTTCCAATTTCTAATTGGACTGAGATGGATGTTTGGGAATACATCAAACTTGAAAATATAGAACTACCAAGTCTCTATTTTGCGCACCAACGTGATTGCATTGTTCGTGATGGTGTCATTTTGGCAAATTCAGAATACGTTAAATTAAAACCGGGTGAGAAAGTGGTGAATATGAAAATACGCTATCGAACGTGTGGTGACATGCCTATTACCGGTGCTGTACTTTCAGATGCTGATAATTTGACCAAAATCATTCAAGAAATTGCTAGTACAAGAACAACAGAGCGTGGCGGAAGAGCAGATGACAAGCGTGCAGAGACCGCCATGGAGGACCGCAAAAAACAAGGATATTTTTAGAAAAAATTAAAAATATATGGATTACCAAAATAAAGAATTATTGCGCTTTACAACTGCAGGGAGCGTAGATGACGGGAAAAGTACCTTGATTGGAAGATTATTATATGATAGTAAATCTATCTTTCAAGACCAACTAGACGCTGTTGAAAAATCGAGTAAAAAAAAGGGATTTGATTATGTTGATTTGTCTTTATTGACAGATGGTTTGAAGTCTGAACGGGAACAAGGGATTACTATTGACGTGGCCTACCGTTATTTTGCAACTCCAAAACGAAAGTTTATTATAGCGGATACTCCCGGACACATTCAATATACTAGAAATATGGTTACAGGTGCTTCTACAGCCAATTTAGCCATCATACTTATAGATGCGCGTAAAGGCATGTTAGAGCAAACACACCGCCATTCTTTTATAGCTTCTTTACTAAGTATTCCCCATGCTATTGTCTGTATCAACAAAATGGACTTAGTGGATTATAGTGAGCAAGTGTATGATAAAATTGTAGCTGATTTCAAAACATTTTCTTCCAAGTTAGAGATAAGTGACATTCAGTTCATCCCTATTTCTGCACTCAATGGTGATAATGTGGTAAATAAATCAGACAATATGGATTGGTATAAAGGCAGTACTTTGATTTACCACCTTGAAACAGTGCATATTTCTAGCGATTATAATCACATAGATTGTCGTTTCCCAATTCAATCGGTTATTCGTCCACACACATTGAAAAGTCAAGATTTCAGAGGATTTGCAGGCCGTATTGATGGTGGGGTATTTAAACCTGGTGATAAAGTTAAAACCTTGCCTTCTGGATTTGTGTCAACTATTAAAACTATTGAACTCAACGGAGAGCAAATCTACGAAGCATTCGCTCCAATGTCGGTTGTCATCACCTTAGAGGACGAAATTGATAACAGCCGTGGAGATATGATTGTACGCGAAAATAATGTCCCAGAGGTGGGTCAAGACATTGATATTCTGGCCACTTGGATGAATATTAAACCTTTACATTCGCGAATGAAAGTATTCGTTAAACATACGACGAATGAATGTTTTGCAATGGTAAAAGCATTGAAATACAAGGTGGATATCAATACATTGCATCGTATTGAAAATATTGAAAAACTAGAGATGAATGACATTGGTCGTGTTACTTTAAGGACCTCCAAACCATTATTTTATGACGCTTACAAAAAAAACCGTCTAACAGGAAGTTTAATTATTATTGATGAGCAAACCAACGAAACCATTGGAGCTGGTATGATCATTTAAGAATGAAACAGTTGTTAAAAATCGCCATTACTGCAGCTTTAGAGGCTAGTAAAGCTATATTAGAGATTTACCATTCTGGCGTGTTTGATGTCGAAATAAAAGGAGATAACTCTCCTTTAACTAAAGCGGATACCTCTTCTCACAATGTAATTATGTCTTTTTTAACAAAGACCAACATTCCTGTACTTTCAGAGGAAGGAAAGGATATTTCTTATGAAGAGCGAAAAAATTGGAAGCAACTTTGGATTGTAGATCCTATTGATGGCACCAAAGAATTTATAAAGCGTAATGGAGAGTTTACCGTAAACATAGCCTTGATTGAAAACCAAAAACCCTCGATAGGCGTAATTTTTGTACCTGTAACTGGGGTTTTGTATTTTTCAACCAAAACAAAGGGTGCTTTTAAAGTTTTTGTTGATCAAGAAAATTTTGATATTGATGTATTGATATCAAATGCAATCCAACTACCCTTAAAAAGAGAAGATGATACATTTACCATTGTGACAAGTAGTTCACACATGTCACCAGAAACAGAATCCTATGTAAAAGAAATGCGAAATAAGTACAGCGTAGTAAATTTAATTTCCAAAGGAAGCTCTTTAAAATTATGTATGGTGGCTGAAGGTCAAGCAGACTGCTATCCAAGATTTGCACCTACCATGGAATGGGACACTGCTGCAGGTCAAGCCATCTGTGAACATGCCGGTTTCAAAGTCTTAGATTGGAAGACTAAAGAGGCGATGATATATAATAGAGAAGTATTATTGAATAGTTGGTTTTTAGTAAAATGAGAAAAATTTTAATAAATAAAGGCGCTCAAGTAATTCTATTAAATGCTAGTATCCACAAAAAAATTCCTGCAGAAATATTTTAAAAGTCTTTATTTTTTCTACAAATACTTAAGGTTTGACATTTTTATTGCCTTGCTTCTAAATATTTTGGTGGGTTTATTGGATGGGATTGGGCTAACCATGTTTTTACCACTATTAAATTTACTTGAGAACCAAGACAAAAACCCTGAGTTAGGTTCTGATAAAATTATTGATTTTATTCACAAAACAGGTATTGATTTAAATATTACCAATATTTTAATCCTATTGATGCTTATATTCTTATTTAAAGCTATCTTCAAGCTTTTAGCATCAATTTTTCAGGTTAATTTACACATAAAATTTATTCGTTCAATTCGAATCGAACTCTTTAAGTCGTTTTTTAATTTGAACTATAAATATTTTGTAACACAAGACGTTGGCCATATTCAAAACACATTTACTGGTGAAGTTTCTAAAGTTTCATCTGCATGTAAAAGTTATTTGACATCCCTAAATAAAGCCATTATAGTTGCTACCTATGTTGTTTTGGCCTTATTTGCCAATTATCAATTTACTTTTATAGTCATTTTTGTAGGGGTATTATCTAGTATCGTTTATGGAAATATTAATAAAAAAACTAAGAATTTATCTTTTGCTCTGGTTGGCCGAAATAGTTTTTTTCAAAAGTTAATCATTGAACAAATTCAAAATTTTAAATACATATTCATTTTAGTTATAGTAATACTAATCCAAGTCAATTTTTTTAGCAGTTCACTGAACTCAATTTTACTATCCTTATTGCTATTTTACAGAGCCTTACAATCGGCCTTATTGCTACAAACAAGTTGGAATTCTTTCT
>MDTB01070262.1_pt1 | contig 14799 bp, 5 predicted proteins | sample 811161 | NCBI WGS metagenome assembly MDTB01 (sample SAMN05326650, study PRJNA326480) | marine metagenome | isolation source: seawater | place: Mediterranean Sea | collected 2009
AAGGATAAATACCGTCTTGTGAGTCTAAATCAAGATCACTATCTCCATCACATTGTCTATCGATAGTTACTGCAGTAGCAATAGGTCTAGGCTCAACATATAATGTAGCAACTTGCTTTAAACCTAAACATGAAACAGCATCTAAATCATTATTTTCTACTAATGCCCATATTCCTTGAACATTGGCTGTAATGTTGGAGTAACTAAAATTAGCGATTTCAAAATCAATTTGATTTTTTTTGGTTAATGCATCATCTTCAGATGAGTAATAAGAAACAGAAATATTCTGCTCTGAAAATTTTGAATCAGAAGCAATTAATTTGGTATTAATTTCAGAAAAAATTTCTGAACTCCAAACTTCAATTCCATCTTGAGCATCAACGGGTGAAGTTTCACACTTAGAATAATTTTCCATAAAATTTTCATCAATTAAACTTGCACCAATCTTCAAATCAATTCTTGATTCTCTATAACAATCTTGATCCGTAATTATTTTTACATAAACACTTTGATTAAATAATATTTGATTTTCAAAGTCAGTTGGATTATCAATTATTTGAGTAAGTTGTTCATCTAAATAATATTCAAATGTTTCACTTTCAAAATTTTCTGAAATTAAATTTTTATACTCTGTTAGGTTAAATTTTGTTTTCCCATTATTGTCTTCATCGCTATCACATTGCTCAATAGTAACAATAGGGTTCACAATAGTTGGTAGTTCAGCAACTACAACATTGAATGAGGTCGCTCCATTATAACATTTAGAATCATTATTCAAGACTCTAACAAAAATTTCTTGTCCACCAGATATTGTATTTGTAAATGGTAATGTGAAACCATTACTGTTTAAATCATTTAAATCATCAAGACTTGAATGAAATGTAACTGTAAAATCTTCAGTTGATTGAGCTTCTCCTAAGATTGCATTAATTTTCGAGTTCAAATCAAAATTTGCAATAAACCCATCAGAGTCGCTTCCAACAGAATTATCATCACATAGAATTATATCATCGACAATATTTGCAATTGGTAGAGCTTCTTCAACTTGTAATGTTACATCATCATTTGAATCAACTAAACAAGCATATTCATCAGTACTTACATTAACTCTAAATTTATCTCCATTCATCTTTAAATCAACATTTTTGATTTTTAATGTTGTTGTTGTAACCCCTGCATAAGTATCATTTTCATCAATATTAATCCATTGAGAATTAGTAGAATCAAATTTTTGCCATTGAAAAATAGGAGAATCGTTAGTTGTTACATTCACAGTAAATTCAACATTTGCTCCTACTTGACAAGCAATTGTTGATTGTGGTTGAGTACTAATTGCAGGCGCTTCAGCTAATTTTTGAAAATAATAAACTCCAGTATTATCTTTTTTTGGTTCAGCATCAGCATCGTACCCATCATCAATAATTTGACCTCTTGCATTTACAGTTTCATCACCGATATTTGGTATGCCCTCACCATAAACACCATCATTATCAGGATCTAAGTATCCTGCTTCAATAACATCGTTACAACCATCATTATCACTGTCTAAATCATACATGTCATCATCATCTACATCATCAGTATTCAGCTTGTATGCAGATACTTTAATTTGTGGTGAAAAGAAACTTGAAGTTGTAGATGAAATATTATTTAAGTAATGTGTTATTATAAGTCCTTCAATATTCGAGGCATGAAATTCAAAGGTGTTTCCTGTTCTAGCTTTAAACTTAAATTTTATAGTATTACTGGTATAAGGTTCATTAATATCTCTAAAAACATTATTTCCTATATCGATTAAAAGATTTTTATCTTGATCTAAAAGAGTAATATTTGATTCCACAGATGAAGCTTTTATTTCAAAAATTTCTCCATCAACAGCTTGTACCTGAGAATCAGAGTCAACTAAAAGAATATTCAAATTTTCATTAAAACTTAGATTAACTCTAAACTCACCATCTGTTCCTGGACTAACCTCAGTTGTTAATCTATCTGTTGTACCAGTTAAATTATAAGTTCCGGGCGTTACTTCGTTTTGTTCAAGAGTAGCTAAGCCAGTTAGGGATGTGGATTCTTTTTTTAAAAATAAAGTAGGATTTGATAAGTCAGTAAAATTAAAAATACCTGAACCTCTTGACTCGAAAGCATTTGAAATACCATCATTGTCAAGATCTAAATCAATATTATCAATTATACCATCTTTATCATAATCATCAGCACAAACACTGACTGTAATTTCAGTAGAGTAGAATGAACTTTCAGAACAATCAAGAATTCCCTTCAGTCTATAAGTCCCAGATTGAGTTGGAGTATATTCATTTGAATCAATTCCGGTAGATATGAAATTACCTAAATTGTCCTCAACCTCCCAAACTATAGACGTGAAGTTTGATACATCTAATGCTCTAAGAACAATATTTGAATCACCATCTTTTCTTATACAAGATCCTAAAGTCTCAAAATCAATATCAGCCTCAATTTTAGGAGGAGTAACAAAGCCTGAATAAAACCCACCAGTTGTTGCCGCATCATTATAGTTATAATATGCCACATATAACTCATCATCCCCAGTTACTTTTACATCACCAGTAAGTCCTTTTACTATATATACTTCATAATCAGCATTTCCTGTTACTGATAAAGGACCAGTAGTTGTTACACCACTGGGTTGATTCATAATATCACTTCCATTAACTTCAACTTTTGCATTATCCTTAGTTACAACAGTTACAACTCCATCCTCAAAATTTTTACCAACTCTGTTAATCTTAGCAATATTATCAACATTACCCTTTGATGAACAGTTTAATGGTGGAACAAAAAACATCCCTTGTCTTGCAGCTCTACTATTATCTTGATTCCATACATCACCTAATCCTTGATAAGCAAAAATCTTATCAGATTTATTTTCAGTGCTTACATACATAGTACCGTTACTTGCGTATTTGTCCCCTTCAATTATTGTAAATTGCCCTTCGTTAAGTGTTACGTAGTTTTGTCCATTAACTTTTACTGAAGTATTGTCTTGATCTGCAATCAAGAGAACATTTTCCCATGAATCTTCACCACCACCTCTGACAAATATATACTCAGAACCAACTTTATCTGAACCAACAATTTGATCAACTCCATAATCTTGACCACCCTCACCTTCAGCAAATGATCCCAATCCGGAACCACAATTAATAACAATTGGTTTATCAGATTCAACTAAGGTTCCAATAATACCATATGAAGAATCCTGTCTATTTTCTGAACCAAACACATAGGTCTGACCTGCATTTAAAATTATATTTGCTGTGGTTGCTCCACTAAAAAGTTGTTGCCCGTTTCCTGTTGGTAGAGTAATATTAATTACAGTATTATCTTCAGTTGCCATTATAGATCCAAAATTCAAGTGACCATTAGCTTTAATTTGTAAAGCACCTAATCTAAATTTGGTTCCAAGTGCAGATTCACCCTTGGAAACTAAAGCCCCTCCGTGAAATTGTCTTCCTCCAAATGCTTCGCCAGAATTAAATCTAGCTGAAACATAGATTTCTTGTTCAGCTTCTATTATGAATCCAGCATCATTTCTTGCTGTTTCAGTAAGACTTCTGGGAATAAATAAATAACCGCTCGAACCATTTGTTGGGCTAGCACTAAACTCTTGAGAGTTACCATTAAAAACTTGACCAGTTCTAAAAATTGTTCCGTCAGCTCTTTTTACTGTGAAATTTATTGGATCAACTGAAGGAGTTGAAATATATAGCCACTGGTCTCCAGGAGCAGTTGTTTGTCCACTGGCTGAAGTTAGTGGAGGAATATAGTGTTTCTTACTAAGTTGACCATTTAATTGTAGTACTGAGAAGAAAAAAAATAGCAATATTATTTTTAATAAAAATCTCACGTGAGGGGGTAAATATAAATTAAAATGTATAAAGTTTTTGAGATATCATTAATTAACTATTTTTGGTTGGTATATGGTTAGGTTGTACATAATTGGGCTATCAATTCTTTTAGTTGCTATCCTTTGTAATTTTATTGTTTCAAAACTTGGTATAGCATCATGGTATGATTTTCTTAATAACTTAACAAAAAATGAACCAAACAATTTATCAGTTATTGATTACTTATGGTTATTCTTATGGTATCCAATATGTTTAGGATTAGGTTATTTGCTTGGTGATTTTATATCAAATTTAATTCTCAAATAATATGAGTCAAGAAAGGGAAAGAAGAAAAGCATTGGTATATCATTCTAAGCCTAATCCTGGTAAAATAAAAGTTGAACCAACTAAAAAACATCAAACTCAGAGAGATTTATCTTTAGCATATTCTCCAGGTGTTGCATATCCATGCTTAGAAATTAATCAAAATCCAGATGATGTATATAAATACACCTCAAAATCAAACCTTGTTGCAGTAATCTCTAATGGAACAGCTGTTTTAGGATTAGGGGATATCGGGCCTTTAGCATCAAAGCCTGTGATGGAAGGTAAAGGTCTTTTATTTAAAATATTTGCTGATATAGATGTTTTTGACATTGAAGTTGATACAAAAGATATTGATCAGTTTATACAAACAGTTAAAAATATTGCACCAACTTTTGGAGGAATAAATCTAGAAGATATTAAAGCACCAGAAGCTTTTGAAATTGAAAGAAGACTAGTAGATGAAGTGAATATTCCAGTAATGCATGATGATCAACATGGTACTGCAATTATCTCTGGAGCAGCCCTTTTGAATGCTCTAGAACTTGCTGAAAAAGACATCAAAAAAATTAAAATGGTAATCTGTGGTGCTGGAGCTGCAGCTATCTCATGTGCTAAAATGTATGTTGCATTAGGAGTTAAGAAAGATAATATTATCATGTTTGATAGTAAAGGGCCGATCAATACTAATAGAGATGATTTATCAAATGAAAAAAAAGAATTTATAACTAAAAATATAAATGTTAAAAGCTTAGATGATGCATTAAATGGAGCAGATGTTTTTATTGGTTTGTCAAAAGCTGACATGATGAGTGTTGATATGCTTAAATCAATGTCAAAAAATCCAATTGTTTTTGCAATGGCAAATCCTGATCCAGAAATTAACTATAACCAAGCCAAAAGAACCAGAGAAGATCTAATTATAGCAACTGGGAGAAGTGATCATCCTAATCAAGTGAATAATGTACTAGGATTTCCATTTATATTTCGTGGAGCACTTGATGTAAGAGCTTCAAAAATAAATGAAGAAATGAAAATGGCAGCTGTTTATGCATTGGCTGAATTAGCCAAAGAGCCAGTCCCTGAAAATGTTAATGTGGCATATGGTGAAACAAAACTAATTTTTGGTAGAGACTATATTATCCCTAAACCTTTTGATCCAAGATTAATATCGAAAGTCCCGTTGAGAGTTGCTAAAGCTGCAATCGATTCTGGTGTTGCAAGAGAAAATATTGATAATTGGGAAAGATATGAAAGAGAACTAGAATCCAGATTAGGAAATAATAATAAAATAATTAGACTACTTATTGCCAAGGCAAAGCAAGATCCAAAAAAGATTGTATATGTTGAGGCTGACAGACTCGATGTTTTAAAGGCTGCTCAAATTGTTTATGATGAAGGAATAGGTATACCAATTCTGGTTGGAAGAAAGAAAAGAATTAAACAGTTAATGATTGAAATAGATTTTGAACATGATTTAAAAATTATTGATTTAAGTAAGAAAAAAGCTGTTTCAACAATTAAAAGATATGCTAAGCAATTCTTTAAATTAAAAAAAGATAAAGGCATGACCCTAAGTCAAGCCGAAGGCTTGATGAGAAGGAGAGATTATTATGGTTCAATGATGGTAAAATTGGGTGAGGCAGATGCTTTAATTTCAGGTTATTCAAGAAGTTATCCTGAAGTGATTAAGCCTGTTTTAAAAGTTATTGGAAAGAGTGAAGGAGTTAGAAAAGTTGCTGCAGCCAACTTGATGATAACTAGTAAGGGACCAATATTCTTAGCAGATACTTCTATCAATATTAATCCAAAGTATAATGAATTAGGATACATTGGAATATTGGCTGCTGAAACAGCAAAAATGTTTGGTTTTGATCCTGTAATTGCAATGCTATCATATTCAAATTTTGGATCTTCTGAACATCCTATGGCAAAAAAAGTTGATAGAGCTGTAAAATTTCTTCGAAGAAGCTCACCACATTTAATTGTTGATGGGCCTGTACAATCAGATTTTGCTTTAAATAAATTAATGCTAGCTAATAAGTTTGAGTTTTCTAAGCTTTCTGGTCAAAAAGTAAATGTCTTAGTGTTTCCAAACCTCGATTCAGCAAATATTACTTATAAAGTAATAAAAGAACTGGATGATGCTATGTCCATCGGTCCAATAATGATGGGAATGGACAAGCCAGTACATATTTTGCAATTAAAAGCTAGTGTAGATGAAATTGTAAATATGTCAGCTATTGCAGTTGTTGATGCTCAAAATAGAAAGTAGTAACTTAGTAAAATGATTACACAGATTAAGGGAAGACTTGTAGAAAAATCTCCTACAGAATTGGTTGTTGATTGCAATGGAGTTGGATATAGTATTAATATATCTCTTAATACTTTTTCTCAATTAAACGATGAGGAGAATATTAAACTTTTTACTCATTTAATTGTTAAAGAAGATTCTCATACTTTATTTGGATTTTCAACTAAATCTGAAAGAGAGCTTTTTAAATTATTAATTTTAGTTTCAGGTGTTGGAGCGAGTACAGCTAGAACAATGCTATCTTCATTGACACCTGTTGAAATTATATCTTCTATTAATAATGAAGATGTTAATTCTGTTCAATCAATTAAAGGTATTGGTTCAAAAACTGCACAAAGAATAATTTTAGAATTAAAAGATAAAGTTCTTTCACTTGAATCAGATGATTCGCAAATTCAAATGATTAGTAAAGATGCTAATGAAGCAATTACAGCATTAGAAGTGCTAGGCTATTCTAGAAAACAAACTTCTAAAATTGTCAATCAAATCAAAACTGAAAATCATGGAATCACTGTTGAAAGCTTAATAAAAAAAGCACTTAATAAATTATAATTTATTTTGATAATTTGGTCTTCAAATATCAAAGTTCTTAAAAGAGTTTGTTTAACTCTTTTTCTTTTTTTTTGTTTTTTATATTCCTTTTCACAACAAAAAATTACACTTGATACAATTAATAACACTGTATATATAGGAGAATTTAAATTAAAACAACCTTCAAGCCTAATTTCAAAATATAAATATGATCCAAAAACAAATTTATACATATATCAATCTAAGATTGGGCAAATTGATGTTGGATTACCTCTAAAATTAAGTGCTGAAGATTATAGAAAGATTTTTAGAAAAGATTTGATTGATGAATATTTTAATGAGCAAGTTTCATTAATTGATAATGAAGATAAAGATGAAAGAAGAAATTTACTTCCAGATTTATATATTAATTCTAACTTTTTTGAATCTATTTTTGGAGGGAATGAAATTGAGTTAATTCCTCAAGGTTCTGTTGCAATTGACTTGGGCGCTAGATATAATAAAAGAGATAACCCTACAATTCCAGTAAGAAACCGAAGTAATCTCGGATTAGATTTTAATCAATTAATATCTCTTAGTTTAAGTGGAAAAATTGGAGAAAAGTTAACAATAAATTCAAATTATGATTCTCAATCAACTTTTGATTTTCAAAATCTACTAAAATTAGATTATACACCTAATGAAGATGACATAATTCAAAAAATTGAGCTTGGAAATGTAAGTATGCCAATAAGTGGTTCTTTAATTAGTGGTGCTCAAAGTTTATTTGGATTTAAGACTCAGTTGAAATTTGGTAATACAACAATTGATGCTGTTTTATCAGAACAAAGATCTCAATCCAAAACTTTATCATCTAGTGCAGATGGATCAATGAACGAGTTTTCTTTTTCAGCTCTAGATTATGAAAGCAATAGACATTTTTATTTAGCACATTTTTTTAGGAAAAATTTTGATAAATTTTTAGAAACATATCCATATGTCAATTCACCGATAAGAATTACAAGATTAGAAGTTTGGGTCACAAATAAATCTAACGAAACTGATGATGTAAGAAATATTATTGCACTTCAAGATCTAGCTGAAACTGACCCTGAATTCACAAATACAGACAATTTAGTTCCTAATTTTTTTGTTCAAAATGATCCAGATCTAAATCCAGATAATTCTGTAAATAATTTTGACCCTAGTAGAATTGGTCAAAATTTATTAAATGAAAATATAAGAGATATAACTAATGTTAATAATGGGTTTTCAACTAATCCAAATCTTTTTAATGAGGGATCAGACTACTCCATTCTTGAAAATGCAAGAAAACTGGATGAAAGCGAATATTCTTATGACGAACAATTAGGCTATATTTCACTACAACAATCACTTAATAATGATGAGGTTTTAGGTGTTTCATTTCAATATACTTTAAACGGAAAAATTTTTCAAGTAGGCGAGTTTTCGGATGATGGAATTGTGTCTGTTGATGATTCAAATAACAAAGTAGTTAGAAAGGGATTAATAGTTAAACTATTAAAAAGCAGCATTAATAATGTAAGACAACCAGTATGGAAACTGACTATGAAAAATATTTATAATCTTGGTTCATTTCAAATTTCTGAAACTGATTTTAGATTAAATATATTTTATAATAATCCATCATCGTTAAATTATATATCACCAATAGAAAACAATACCTGGCCTCAAGATTTGGAAAAAATAAGATTGTTGAATCTTTTTGAATTAGACAAACTAGACTCCAACGGAAATTTACAAAAAGGTGGAGATGGATTTTTTGATGCAATCGATGGTATTACAATCATTAAAAATAAGGGCTTATTAGTTTTTCCAAAAGAAGAACCATTCGGGAAATTTTTATTTGAAAAATTAAGAAATAATCAAAATGAAGATTATAATGATCCAACAACTTATAATCAAAATCAGCTAAAATATGTTTATAATGAGATGTATACATTTGGAAAGACTTCGGCTGAAAAATTTATAGAAAAAAATAAATTTAATATCAGAGGAAAGTACAAAAGCGCGTCTTCAAATGATGGAATTAATACTGGTGAATTTAACATTGCACAAGGTTCAATTGTTGTTTCAGCAGGAGGAAGAATTTTGAGAGAAGGAATAGATTACCTAGTAAATTATCAAAATGGAAATGTTGAAATTTTGGATGAGTCATTAAAAAACTCAAATATTCCTATTGAAATATCTACTGAAAGCAATTCCTTTTATAATCAACAAAAAAGAAGATTTTCTGGTTTTAATGTTGAACATAAGTTTAGTGATAAATTTAAAATAGGAGCAACTCTTTTGAACTTAAGTGAAAGATCAATTTCTAGAAAATCAAATTATGGAGTTGAGCCTGTTAATAATACTACATTTGGTATAAATGCAGCCTATTTTTCTGAGGCCCCATTTTTAACTAGAATAGTTAACAAGTTGCCAAATGTTAATACAGATGTTATCTCGAATATATCGGTAAAAACAGAGTTTGCTGTTTTGAAATCGTCAGATCCAAGAAAATCAGGATATGACGAATCAGCTAGTGTTTACATTGATGATTTTGAAGCTAGTCAAAATAAAATAGATTTAAGAGATCCTCAATCTTGGAAGTTATCAAGTATTCCAGTAGGATTTGCAGGATATGAATATGGTAATAATGATTTAAGAGCTGGTTATAACAGAGCTAGATTATCCTGGTACACTATTGACCCTATCTTTTATTCATCTGGAAGGCCAAATGATATTAGTTTAGATGAGATATCTAAAAATTCAAGCAGAAGAATATTTATTGATGAAATATTTCCTGAAATAGATTTATACCAAGGTGAATCACGAATACAATCCACATTTGACTTGACCTATTATCCAGATGAAAAGGGGCCTTATAATAATAATCAGGAATTAGATTTTAAAAGTGATAATAAAAAGAATTGGTCTGGAATAACAAGAAAAATTAATAGCACCAATTTTAAAAAAACCAACGTAGAGTATATTCAATTTTGGCTTTTAGATGATTTTTCAAATAACAATTCAAGTGATTTAAAAATAGGTGAAATTTTATTTCATTTGGGGAATATTTCTGAAGATATTCTTCCAGATGGAAAAAAACAATTTGAAAATGGTTTACCTAATAATAATGAAAGTAATTTTCAATTATCTAATTGGGGTCGTACACCTACTAGTCAATCTTTAACTTATTCTTTCAGTTCAAATATCAGTGAAAGAGAATCACAAGATTTAGGCTATGATGGGCTAGATGATATTGACGAATTACAATTTTATGATAATGGGAATTCAAGTGATCCTGCTAATGATAATTACAAGTATTATTTGGATCAAAGTGGAAATATTTTAGATCGCTATAAGTATTATAATGGGGTTCAAGGTAATTCACCCGTAAATGCAAGTTCAAATAATAGAGGATCTACAAATATTCCAGATGTTGAAGATGTAAACAATGACAATACTATGAATAGAATTAACAGCTATTTTGAGTATAAAATTCCTTTGTTTAAAAACATGTCAAAGGATAATCATCCATTTGTAGCAGATGTAAGAGAAAATAATAATGTAAAACTTCCTAATGGTAATAATATAAATTCAAGATGGATTTTATTTAAGGTTCCAATTTTTAAAGAATATTATGAAGGAAAGAGTATCAATCAATATTTTAACTCTATTAATGGTATTAATGATTTAAAGTCTATAAGTTTTATTCGAATAGCATTAAGAGATTTTGAAAATCCAACTACTTTGAGATTCGGCACCCTTGACTTAGTAAAGACAGATTGGAAGCGATTTACTCTGCCATTAAATAACAATAATAATATATATTCTGAGACCAATTTTGAAATTGGTACAGTTAATATCCATGAAAATGAAAATAGACTTCCAGTGAATTATGTTTTACCCCCTGGAATTGAAAGAGAAGAAGTTTTTAGTAATAATTCAATAATTAGACAAAACGAACAATCTTTAACATTAAAGGTCAAAGACCTTCAACCTGCTGACTCAAGAGCAGTTTATAAAAATATAGATCTTGATTTACGTCAATATAAAAGAATGAAAATGTACATCCATGCAGAATCTTTGAATGATAGACCAAAGTTACCTGGTGATGGAGTTGAAGAAAAATTTAACGAAAGACTTGTTGCTTTTTTAAGGTTAGGCTCAGACATTAATGAAAATTATTATCAAATTGAAGTTCCATTAAAGCCAACTTCATTTAATTCTAATTTTGATTCAAGATTATCTCCTGAGCAAGTTTGGAAACCAGAAAGTAATTCAATTGAATTTGATTTAGAGAAATTTTTAAAAATTAAGCTAGAAGTTATTTCACAAAAAATACAAAGTAATGAAGCAATTTATTTTGATGAAGAATTAAATGTAATAGATGAGTTTACTCAAATTAGCCAGTTGCCAGGTGAAAAAAAATATAAATTTTCTATTAGAGGAAATCCATCATTAGGTAGAGTAAAAACAGTTCTTTTGGGATTGAAAAATCCCTCAGAAAAAATTGGTAATACATTGTCTGGTGAAGTATGGTTTAATGAACTCAGAATATCTAATATTAAAAATAGTGGAGGATGGTCAGCCATTGCTAATTTGGATGCAAATTTTGCTGATTTTGCAAACATATCATTAAATGGCAGGATTTCATCTATTGGATTTGGGTCAATTGATAAATCACCTAACGAACGATCTAATGACTCATACAAGCAATTCAATTTTATTTCTAATATTAATGCTGGACAATTATTGCCTGAAGATTGGGGGATAAAAATCCCTGTTAGCTACACTTATTCTGAGGAAATTACTAAACCGAAATATGATAGTTTTTATGATGATATTGAGTTAAACAAAGTTTTAGATTTATCTAAAAATAAAGATTCAATAGTAAATCAATCTCAAATTTTATCAACATCGAAAAGTTTTAGTATTCTTGGGCTTTCAAAGAAAAAAAATAGTCAAGAAAAGAAAAGATTTTATGATGTTGAAAATTTAAACTTTTCCTACACATATAGTGAAAACAACTATAAAGATTATGAACTTGAATATGCTGACAGAAAATCTGTAAGAGCTAATGCAAATTATTCATATAATTTTGAAGATTTAAGTATTTATCCATTTGAAAAATTAGTATCCAAAGAATCTAAGTATTTAAATTGGCTTAAAGAGTTCAACTTTAACCCTTTGCCCTCTAATCTTTCTTTCTCAGGTAATTTTTTCAGAAGTTTATATACTCAGAAATTTAGAGAGATTAATTACTCAGGTATAAATTCTAATAGTCAAATTCCTATTCCAGAACTTTCTCAAAAGAAATTTTTATTTGATTGGCGTTTATCATTATCTCAAAATTTAACAAAATCAATAAGAGTTAATTACAATGCATCTAATTCTAATATTGTTCCTAACATGAACGGAAACCAGTCTGATTTGAATAGCAGTGATATGGGTATCTTTGACAATTTCTTTAACATTGGAGATCCTGATTATTTTAATCAAAATTTTAGTATAAACTACAGTCTTCCTTTTAATTTAATTCCTTTTTTAAATTTTATTGATGGATCTTATAATTACAGTGGAGATTTTAATTGGCAAAGAGGATCTGATATGCTTAATAATATTAGTTCTGAAACAGGTAAAGTATTAGGCAGGGTTAATACAATACAAAACGCAAATACTCAGAATTTTTCTCTTAGTTTAAATTTTGATAAAATTTACAGAACAATTCCATGGCTAAATAAAAATGAGTCTATTATTCCAGATTTAATTAAAAGTTTAAAAAGAGTTAGGTTTAATTATTCTGAAAATTCAGGAAAAGTCTTACCAGGATACATTCCATCAATTGGGTTTTTAGGAACAGCAAGACCATCAATTGGATTTGTTTTTGGTAATCAGTCAGATATTAGATATGAAGCTGCCAAAAACGGATGGTTGACAGATTTTCCAAATTTTAATCAGCCATTTCAGCAAATATTTAATTCTGATTTTGATTTTAGTGGTGAATTGGAATTATTTAATTCAATTAGAATTGATTTGAATGCAAATAGACGTTATTCAAATAATTTTTCAGAAAATTTTTCTGTTTTAAATAATACATATTCTGCATTAAACCCAAATTATTACGGGAACTTTTCAATCTCTACCAATATGTTAAAAACATCTTTTAGTCGCAGAGATAAAAACTTTTCTAATTCATTTGAGATAATGAAGAATAACAGATTAATAGTTGCACAAAGACTAATTTCACAGAAAAGTTTAAATAATATTAATCTTGATTCCGATGGTTTTCCAATTGGTTTTTCAAAAAACAGTCAAGAAGTTTTAATAAATTCATTCTTATCAGCCTATTTGGGTAAAAACCCAAACGATATTAATTTAAATCCAATATCAAAAAGCCCGAAATTAAATTGGTCATTACAATATGATGGTTTAAGTAAATTGTTTGAAAATTTTATCTCTAGGCTATCAATTGGCCATGGATATAGATCTAGTTTTACAATAAATAATTTTAGGTCTAACTTAAATTATAGTCCAAATTCTTTTGATAATTCTGGAAATTACGTGAGTGAAAAACTATACTCAAATATTAATTTAGTGGAACAGTTTAACCCCTTAATCGAAGTTGATATTGAATTTAAAAATTCATTGAGACTAATCTTTGATGTGATTAAGGACAGAGCAGTTTCTTTAAGTCTTGCAAATAATTTTATTACTGAATCATGGGGTAATGAATATGTTATTGGGTTGGGTTACAGAGCAAGAAATGTAAGAATAAATTCATCTCTTTCACCTAACTCAAATTCATTTGTTGGAGATTTAAATACAAAACTTGATTTTAGTGTTAGGAAAAATATGACAGTCATTAGAAATTTAAATATTCAGGATAATAAAGTTTCCGCTGGCCAAACTCTAATTTCTGCAAAGCTCACTGCTGATTATGCTCTAACTAGAAATTTTTCAGCTATATTTTTCTATGATCATATGTTCTCTAAATATGAAATTTCTTCAGCTTTTCCACAAACGAATATAAGATCAGGATTTACTTTGAGATATAATTTTGGAAATTAATTAAGTTAGATTAAATTAGAAAAATGGAAATTAAGGAAGATTTAAAATACACCAAAGATCATGAATGGATTAAGATTGATGGTAACGTTGCAACTGTTGGTATAACTGATTTTGCTCAAGGTGAATTAGGTGATATTGTTTATGTTGAAGTTGATACATTAGACGAAACTCTTTCAAAAGACGAAGTGTTTGGTACAGTTGAAGCTGTAAAAACTGTTTCTGATTTATTTTTACCTATGTCAGGAAAAATAATTGAATTTAATGAAGCACTGAATGACAATCCTGAATTAGTCAATGATTCACCATATGGTGAGGGCTGGATTATTAAAGTTGAAGTGTCTGATGTAAATGAACTAGAACAATTATTAGACTCAAAATCATATTCTGAAATTACTGGATAAAATAAACTTTAGGTTATTAGCAATTGTATATACTCTGTTAATTGTTATTTTATCATTAATTCCAATTCCCGAAACTATTCCAAGATTTAAGCTTTTTGAGATGGATAAGCTAATACATCTTATCCTATACTTAACTTTTATATTGCTATGGGGTTTGTCTTTATTTAAATCAATGTTTAGTCTTAAGTTGCTATTGTTAATATCAATTTTATTTGGAATGTTTTTAGAATTTTTACAACATATTTTACCATTTGGAAGATATTTTGACTGGGGAGATTTTATTGCA
>MDTB01184396.1_pt1 | contig 14799 bp, 27 predicted proteins | sample 811161 | NCBI WGS metagenome assembly MDTB01 (sample SAMN05326650, study PRJNA326480) | marine metagenome | isolation source: seawater | place: Mediterranean Sea | collected 2009
AATAGTCCATAAAATGATAAATTACAAACTAAATGAGCATAGAAATAAAAATAAGTAAAAGACGTATTTCCTATAAAATTGCTATGAAAATTCTTCATAAACGTGTCGAGAAACTAAAGGCAAACAAAGGGAATGAATTATTATGGATTTTAGAACATCCATTAACTTATACAGCTGGCATAAGAACCGATGATAAAGAAGTTTTAGATAAAAATATAAAGATTATAAGGACAAACAGAGGTGGAAAACTCACTCTTCACAACCCAGGTCAAAAAGTAATATATTTTGTTTTAAATTTAAACTTAAGAAAAAGAGATATTAGAAAACTAATAAGTTTACTTGAGAAGAGTATAATTGAATTTTTAAAAATATATAAAATCAAAGGGAAAATAGATAAAAAAAATATAGGTATTTGGGTTAATAAAAAAAAGATAGCTGCAATTGGATTAAGAGTTTCTAAATGGATTGCCTATCATGGATGCTCAATAAATATAAACAATAATTTAAATCAATACTTAAAAATTAGCCCATGTGGACTTAGCAATATGAAAATAACTTCTATATATAAAGAAAAAGGTATTGTTGGAAATAATATAAATAAAAAACTAAAAAGAATATTTTTAAAAAATATAAATAAAATTTAAAAATTTTTTTTCAAAAATTCTTCAAATTCATTGTTATATCTTGCTTTAAAATTATATTGAATATTATTGATCATAAACTTGATTTTATACGCATGTAACATAAGATTTTTATTCTTTATTTTTTTTTTATCTACATGTCGATTTATAAAATATTTATCGTCTCCAACAATAGGATACCCAATATTGTATAATTGTTTTCTCAATTGATGTTTTCTGCCAGTTACTGGATTTAGTTCAATAAAAGAATAGTTATTTGAAGATTTTACAACTTTTAAATAAGAAATTGCTTTTTGTATTATTTTCCTATTTTTATCATAAGTAACTAAATCATCTTTTAAAATATCTTTAGATTTAGAAATTTTACCATAAGTTAGAGCTAGATAAGTTTTGTGTATTTTTCTTATTCTAAAAAGTGAGGTAAATAACTGAGCATATTCTCTTGTTTTTGCTACAATTAAAATACCTGAAGTTTCTTTATCTAATCGATGAACTATATAGGGTTTATGATCTTTAAAATATTTAGTATCTTTTAATACGTCAATAATATTTTTAAATGACTTTGTTCCAGATTGAACTGGAATACCAGATGGTTTATTTACAACTAAAAAATTATCATTATTTTCAATAATATAATCGTCGTAAATATTAATTTCTTTTCTAGAAGGTTTATATTTTAATACTTTAACTCTTGTATTTATCCTAAATTTTGAAATGTCGTAAACTTCTACTTTATCTCCCGATTGTACTCTATAAGAGGATTTAGCTCTCCTTTTATTGACTTTTACTTTATTTAATCTAATAATTTTTTCAACTAATGACTGTGGAAGATCTATTATGTTGGCTTTGAACCATTTATCAAAACGTGAGTTTTGATAATCTTTTTCTACGGTATAGGTTTTTCGCATGCAGAGATTAAACTATTTGCTAGCTACTTTTTGATCTGTTTTTTCTTCGTTCTCTTTTTTTTCAACTTTTTTTGGCTTGTCAATTTTTTTAGCTTCAGGATTTCTATCAACTAACTCTATGACAGCCATTGGGGCATCGTCACCAGTTCTAAAGCCGGCCCTCAAGACTCTTGAGTATCCTCCCTTTCTTGAGCTATATCTTTTGGATAATTCATCAAATACTTTTGTAACAGATTGTTTGTTTTGGAGTTTTGAAAAAAGTTTTTTTTTATTACTTAATATATTTTTTTTTCCAATTGTTATTACTTTATCAATTTGAGGCTTTAGTTCTTTAGCTTTAGGCAACGTTGTAATTATTTGCTCATATTTTATTAGAGAATTTAACATATTCTTAAATAATGCCTTCCTGTGTTCTCCAGTTTTATTTAATTTTCTATATCCAAATCCATGTCTCATTAGTAATTATTATCCTCAAGTTTTTTAGACAACTCTGCAATATTATCAGGCGGCCAATTAGGTATTTCCATCCCTAAATATAATGACATAGTATTTAAAACTTCCTTGATTTCATTTAATGATTTTCTACCAAAATTTGGCGTTCTTAGCATTTCAGGCTCTGTTTTTTGAACAAGATCACCTATATAAATAATATTATCATTTTTTAGACAATTCATTGATCTTACAGATAATTCTAATTCTTCAACTCTTTTTAATAAATTTCTATTAAATTCTGGTTCGGATGATTTAACTTCCTTAATGACTTCTTGAGGATCTTCAAAATTTACAAACATAGACAGTTGGTCTTGAAATATTCTAGCAGAATAGGCAATAGCATCTTCTGCGGCTACTGTTCCATTTGTTTCGACAGTCATTACTAACTTATCATAATCTAGTGCGCTACCAGCTCTAGTATTTTCTATTGAGAAAGAAACTTTTTTAACTGGACTAAATAAAGAGTCTATTGAAATTAAGCCAAGAGGACTATCTTCGTTTTTATTTTTTGGTGCAGCAACATAACCTTTACCTGTACTAATCATTAATTCCATATGAAAATTAGTTTTTTCATCCAAGTTACAAATAGTTTGTTCTGGATTTAAAATTTCAATTTCTGGAACTAAAGTAATATCCTTTGCTTTAACTTCTTTGGGTCCTTTAATATCTAAGATAATTTTTTTTGGACTTGCAGAGGATGATTTAATTGCTAAGTTTTTTACATTTAGTACAATATCGGTAACATCTTCTCTTACACCTTTTATTGATGAAAATTCGTGAAGAACACCGTCTATTTGAATAGCGGAAACTGCTGCTCCTTGAATTGATGACAACAAAATTCTTCTTAATGAATTACCTATAGTTTGGCCAAATCCTTTTTCTAAAGGTTCAGCAATAATTTTTGCAATTGTTTTATCTTCGTTGCTTTTAATATCTAGTTTGTTTGGTTTTATTAAAGCTTTCCAATTTTTATCTATAATATTTGATGTAGTCTGCATTAAACTCTCCTTCTTTTTGGTGGTCTTGCTCCGTTATGTGGCATTGGTGTTGTGTCTTTTATTGACAAAATTCTAAACCCTCTTGACTGTAATGATCTTAAAGCTGTTTCTCTGCCTGAACCTGGACCCTTTACTTGAACAGTTAAAGTTCTTAATCCTTGTTCATAAGCTTTTGAACCCGCATCATCTGCTGCAACTTGTGCTGCATAAGGAGTTGATTTTCTAGATCCTTTAAAACCTTTTGAGCCAGCTGATGACCAAGAAATAACATTTCCTCCCTCATCTGCTATAGAGATAATTGTATTATTAAAAGTTGAATAAACATATGCAATTCCTGATGATATATTTTTCTTAACTTTTTTCTTTTTTTTAAAAGAACTTTCTTTTTTTATTAAATCTGGTTTTTTTTCTTCAACTTTTTTTTCTACTTTTACAACTTTTTTATTCATTAGTATTAAAATTTATTTCTTAAGCGGTGTTAATTTTTTTCCTGCAATTGCTATTGCTTTACCTTTTCTTGTTCTAGCATTACACTGGGTTCTTTGACCGCGTACTGGTAATTTTTTTTTATGTCTAGTTCCCCTATAACAAGCTAGATCAACTAAACGTTTAATATTTACTGAAACTTCTCTCCTTAAGTCTCCTTCAACTTTATGATTTGCGTCAATAAATTCCCTAATTTTTAAAACTTGTTCTTCACTAAGTTCATTGACCCTTTTTGAGGAAGGAATATTGAGTTTTTGACAAATTTTTTTCGAGGAAAATAGACCGATTCCATGAATATAAGTTAAAGCTATGCTAACAATTTTGTTTTGTGGAATGTTTATTCCTGCTATTCGAGCCATATTATAATGAGTTAAAGTTCCAAAAACGTATTTATATTGCCTAAATATTTAAAGTCAACTCTATATAAGGGCAATTATATCGCTAATTTCTTTATTTATTTGATCTATAGACCTTTCTCCATCGACCACCTTTAATAAATTCAATTTTTTATAATATTCAATCACGGGTTCAGTTGATTTTTCATAGGTTTTAAATCTTTTGACAGCAATTTCTTCAGTGTCATCATCTCTTTTTTCTAAAGTTTTCCTTTCTAATATTCTTTTTTTTATTGTATCCAAAGATACAGATAATTGAAGGACAAGATCAATTCTTTGCCCATATTTACTAAGTAATTTTCCCAAAGTTTCAGCTTGAGATAAGTTTCTTGGATAACCATCAAAAATTAATCTATTCTTATATTTTTCATCAGAAATGAAAATCTCTACTAATTGTTTAACTATGTCATCTGAAACTAATGATCCAGAATTAATAATCGATGAAATTTCTTTTCCTAATTGAGTTTTATTTCTAATTTCATTTCTTAAAACTTCACCTGTAGATAGTTGATATAGATTATATTTTTGAACGATATAATCGGCTTGCGTTCCTTTTCCAGCACCTGGTGGGCCAAATATAATTAGATTCATAAAACTAATTATTTTCCAAATTTAGTCTTTCTAATTAATGACTCATACTGAGAACTCATTAACCTTGTTTGAACTTGAGTTACTGTGTCCATAGCAACAACAACAACAATTAAAATTGAAGTTCCACCTAAATAAAAAGGAATTGGATATTTAGCTATTAAGAATTCTGGCATTAGACAAACAAAAGTTAGATATAAAGATCCAACAGTTGTTAATCTAATTAGAATTGTCTCTATATATTCGGCAGTTCTTTCTCCCGGTCTTATACCAGGAATATAACCTCCATATTTTCTTAAATTTTCTGCTGTTTCTTTCGGATTAAAAACAATTGAAGTATAAAAAAATGCAAAGAATATAATACCTGAAGCGTATAATAACATATATAAAGGTTGACCTTGTGTGAACAAAGAAGAAATTTTAATAGACATATCTGAATCTGCAAATCCGAAATTTGTAAGTGTAATTGGTAGTAATAATAATGCAGAAGCAAATATAGCAGGTATAACTCCTGCAGTGTTGATTTTTAGTGGTAAATGAGAGGATTCTCCACCATACATTTTATTCCCAACTTGTCTTTTAGGATAGTTTATTAAAATTTTTCTCATTGCCCTTTCAAAAAATACAATAAATAAAACGGTCAATATTACTAAAATAAATATTCCTACTATCATTACAGCTGATAAGGCTCCAGTTCGACCTAATTCAAATGTTGATGCTAAAGCTCTTGGTATTTCTGCAACTATGCCTGAAAAGATTATTAAAGAGATACCATTTCCAACACCTCTTAAAGTTATTTGCTCCCCTAACCACATTAAAAAAGTTGTTCCTGCTACCAACGAAATAGTAGTCACAATTCTAAATCCCATTCCAGGCTCTATTACCAAATTACCGGCATTCTCTAAACCAACTGAAACACCATAACCTTGTAGACATGCAATCAAAACTGTTCCATATCTTGTAATTTGAGTAATTTTTTTTCTACCCATTTCACCTTGTTCTTTTAAATTCTTAAAGTAATCTGAAACGCCAGTAAGCAATTGAACTATAATTGCAGAAGAAATATAGGGCATAATTCCTAAAGCAAATATTGCCATTCTAGTAACTGCGCCCCCAGAAAACATATTAAACATTCCCAACAAACCTTTTTGGCTAGTAGCCATTATTTCCTTCAAAGCTTGAGGATCAATGCCTGAAATAGGTACGTAAGTACCCAATCTATAAATAATTAAGAGTAAAATTGTAAATAGAATTCTATTTTTTAGATCTTTTGCCTGACTAAAAGCACCTGTTGTATTTAAGGTTTCGCTGGACATATGAATTTATTTTTTTAAAATATTTAATTTTCCACCTGCTTTTTCAATTTTTTCTTTTGCTGTTTTAGAAGCAAAATTAGCTGTTATATCTGTCTTAATCTTTAATTCACCTGATCCTAAAATTTTTAACTTAGAGTATTTTTTATTAATAAATTTTTTTTCTTTTAGTAATTTTAGATCAAGAGAGCTTTTTAATTTATCATTGTGTTTTTCAAAGATACTCTGAATCTTAGATAGATTGAGTATTGCAGTATTTTCTTTTTTTAATGTTTTAAAACCTCTTTTTGGTAAACGCCTATACAAGGGCATTTGACCACCTTCAAAACTTTTAATAGCTACGCCTGAACGAGATTTTTGACCTTTATGACCTCTTGATGAAGTTTTTCCTTTACCAGACCCAATGCCTCTTCCTACTCTAATCTTTTTTTTATTATTTCTAACTAAATTATTAAGTTCCATTATTTACTTTCTCTTTTTATAATAATATCAGATATTTTTTTTCCTCTAATTGCAGATAATATCTTTGGAGAATTTTGAGATTTTAACCCATTAACACAAGCCTTTAACACATTATGTGGGTTAGCAGATCCAAGAGATTTAGCAACTACGTCTTGGATGCCTAAAACCTCACAAACTGATCTAATTGGACCTCCTGCAATTATTCCAGTACCAGCAGGAGCTGATCTCATAAATACTTTTCCAGATCCATTTTTCCCTTTCACATCGTGATGTAATGTTCTTCCATCTTTTAAAGGAATTTGAACAAGATTTTTTTTTGCTACTTCAGTTGCTTTTTTAATTGCATCAGGAACTTGTTTAGATTTTCCTTGTCCAACACCTACAGACCCTTTTTGATTGCCAACAACTACAAGAGCTGCAAAACCAAATCTACGACCTCCTTTAACTACTTTAGTAATTCTATTGATAGCAACTAATTTTTCTTTTATTTCACTCTCAATTTTTCTCTTTTCAGACATATTAAAATTTTAATCCGTTTTTTCTTAATGTTTCAGCAAATATTTTTATTCTTCCATGATATTTGTATTCTCCTCTATCAAAATATACTTCGTTAATATTTTTTTCTTTTGCCCTTTTTGCTAAAATTTCACCTATTAGACTTGATTTTTCTATCTTTTTAATTTTGTTTTTTTTGATTTCTTTTTCGATAGATGATGCAGAAACTAAAGTTTTATTGTTTTTATCATCTATAATTTGTGCAAATAAATTATTTAGTGATTTTGAAACAGATACTCTATATCTGTTATCATTTACTTTTTTAAGTTTCTTTCTATTTCTTAATTTTCTTTTAATTTTACTACTTATTTTTTTCATTATTTTTTCTTTCCTTCTTTTCTTAAAATAAATTGTCCTTTTTCTTTTATTCCTTTAGCTTTATAAGGCTCTACAGGCTTTAAACTCTTAATATCTGCTGCTATTTTTGCTACTAAATCTTTGTCTACACCATTAATTTTAATTGTTGTTTGTTTTTCTACAGTAATCTTAACATCTTTTGGAATCTTAAAATTTACATCATGACTAAATCCTATTTGTAAATTTAAATTTTCTCCTTTTATGCTTGCTCTAAATCCAACGCCATTTAACTCTAGAATTTTTTCATGTCCTGAAGAAACACCTGTAATAGCATTATTAATTAAACTTCGGTACGTTCCCCACATTATAGTAGTTTTTTTATCTATTTTTTTATTTAAAGGTAATATCTGAAATTCATTTTTTTCATTAAGTTTAGATGAAAAAATTTTATCATTAATAGTTAAAATTTTAGATCCTTTAGGTCCTGTAATAGTTAAATTAGCTCCTTCAATTTTAATTGACGACTCCTTTGGTATTGATATGTTTTTTTTTCCAATTTTAGACATTAAAATACCCTACAAATTATTTCGCCACCAACGTTATTTTTTCTTGCTTCTGTATCGCTCATTACACCTTTTGGAGTTGAAAGGATAGCCAATCCTAAACCATTCATAACTCTTGGAATGCTGTTAGCTCGTGAATATACCCTTCTTCCAGGTTTTGAAATTCTTTTAATTTCTTTAATTACTGGATCGCCCTCATAGTATTTTAGATTTATTTTTAAATTAGTCTTATTGTTCTCTGATTTTTCGATATAATAATCTTTAATGTATCCTTCATTTTTCAAAATTTTTAAAATATTTTGTCTGAAATTAGAGGACGGTATATCTACTGAATTCAAAGATCGCAGTTGACCATTTCTTATTCTTGAAAACATATCTCCTATTGGATCTGTTAATGTCATATTTCTCCTACCAACTTGATTTAGTTATTCCAGGAATTTTGCCTGATGACGCCATATCTCTAAGCGCAATTCTTGATATTCTTAGTTTTCTATAAACTCCATGTGGTCTACCAGATACCTCACATCGATTTCTTATTCTTATTTTTGAGGAATTTTTTGGTAATTTATTTAATTTTAATTGGGCAGCAAATCTTTCTGATAATTCTAATTTTTTATTTTTGATGATCTTTTTCAATGCAGCCCTTTTATTTGCATATTTTTTCGCAAGTTTTATTCTCTTTAAATTTTTCTGTATCGCACTTGTTTTAGCCATTTTATCCTCAGTTTTTTTTATTGTTTATTGGAAAATTAAATTCTTTAAGTAACTCTATAGTTCCTTCTTTAGTGTTACTAGTTGTTACAATTGTTACGTCTAATCCTCTAATTTTATCTACTTTATCAAAATTAACTTCAGGAAATATAATATGTTCTTTCACGCCGAAAGAGTAGTTGTAGGATTGATCTATTCCTTTGGAAGTTAAGCCCCTAAAGTCTTTTACTCTAGGTAAGGCTATATTTACTAATCTATCAATAAACTCATACATTTTATTAGATCTTAAAGTTACTTTTATACCTGCATTAGATCCCTTTCTTGTTTTAAAATTTGATATAGATTTTTTAAATTTTGTAACTATAGGTTTTTGTCCTGCTATTAAAGCCATATCGTCTAGACAAGATTTTAATTTCTTTCCATCAGATGCATCTTCACCTAATCCCATATTCAATATTATTTTATCTATCTTAGGAACTTCATGTTTATTCTTTAAATTAAGTTTACTCATTAATTTTTCAACAATTTCTTTTTCATATGTTGCTTTTAATCTTGGTATCATTTTTTACCTGCCGTTTTATTTTCTTTCTTATTTTGATCTAAATTTTTTACATTTGATGAATGTATAAAACTTTCCTTAGAAACTATACCGCCTTTATTTTCTTTTGTTGGTTTTAAATGTTTCTTGATCATTCCAATTGATTTAACTTTAATTTTATTTAACTTCTTATATATTTCTAAAATTTCTCCAGTTTTACCTTTGTCTTTGCCAGATATTATTTTTACTTGTGTCCCTTTTTTTAATATCATTTTAAAGCACCTCTGGGGCTAGAGAAATAATTTTTGTATGCCCTTTTGTTCTCAATTCTCGTGTTACTGGTCCAAAGATTCTAGTTCCAATTGGTTCACCTTTTTCATCAGTTAATACTACTGCATTAGTATCAAATTGAACTTTTGAACCATCATCCCTGTAAATTTCTTTTCTGGTTCTTACTACTACTGCTTTATGAACAGCTCCTTTTTTAACTTTGCCTTTAGGTATAGCGTCTTTAACGCTAATTACTATTAAATCTCCTACAGAGGCGTATCTTCTTTTTGAACCACCTAATACTTTAATACACTCAACTCTTTTTGCGCCTGTATTATCTGCTACCATCAATTCTGTTTGTACTTGTATCATTATTTCATCACCTGCCACGTTTTCTTTTTTGATATTGGCTTACATTCAATAATTGTAACTTTTTCACCCTCTTTAAACTTGTTTGCTTCATCATGAGCATGATATTTCTTTGTTCTTTTTATAATCTTTTCATAAAAAGGATGTTTAAACTTTCTAGTAACTTCAACAACAATAGTCTTATTGTTCTTTGCGCTAGTTACTATTCCTTTTAAAGTTTTTTTTGTCATTTTAAATTTTTAATATTTGTATATAATCTTGCTATATTTTTTCTAATTTCATTAATTTGAGCAGAATTTTCAATTTGATTATTAATTTTTTTAAATCTTATATTGAACAAATCTTTTTTTAAAGTTTGTATTTTCTTTTCTGCTTGATCTTTAGTTAATTTTTTATCTTCTTTTTTTTTCGCCATAAAATTATCTTCTAATAAACTTTGTTTTAATTGGTAGTTTCGCTGAAGCCTTGTAAAGAGCAATTTTCGCTACTTCTTCAGTAACACCATCAACCTCAAAGATTATTCTTCCTGGTTTTACTCTACAAGCGTAATACTCGGGTGATCCTTTACCTTTTCCCATTCTTACTTCTGTAGGTTTCTTTGAAACAGGAATATTTGGAAATATTCTTGTCCAGACTTTTCCTGTTCTCTTCATATATCTAGTTAAAGCTACTCTTGCTGCTTCAATCTGTTTTCCTATAATTCGGTCCGGTTCCATTGCCTTCAAACCAAATTGTCCATAATTTAATTTTACAGCTCTTGAAGCTTTTCCGTGAATTCTTCCTTTAAATGCTTTTCTATATTTAGTTCTTACTGGTTGAAGCATTTTTGACCCTTTCTTTTTTTTCCTTTTCTACATCTTTTGCCATTAACTCTCCTTTATAAATCCAAACTTTAACTCCAATTATTCCATAAGTAGTTAAAGCTTCTGCAAAACCGTAATCGATATCCGCTCTCAGTGTATGTGAAGGAATGCTTCCTTCCCTTAGCCATTCAGTTCTAGCAATTTCATTTCCTGCTAATCTTCCGCTAAGCATGACTTTAATTCCTTTTGCATTTAATCTCATAGCCGATTGCATGGCTCTTTTCATAGCTCTTCTATAGGCTATTCTCTTAACAAGTTGCTGAGCAATATTTTCTGCAACTAGATTTGAGTTTAATTCTGGTTTTTTAATTTCCTTAATATTAACAGTTACATCTCCACCAGTAATTTTCATAATATTTTTCTTGATTTTTTCTATATCAGCTCCTTTTTTCCCGATAACAAATCCAGGTCTTGAAGTGTGAATTGAGACTTTGCATTTCTTTGATGATCTTTCTATCATTATTTCAGACACACCTGAGTTGGTTATATTCTTTTTAATATAATTTCTGATTTTAAAGTCTTCTATCAAGTATTTTCCAAAATCTTTTTTCTTTGCAAACCAAGTGGAGTCCCATCCTCTATTAATGCCTAGTCTTAAGCCAATTGGATTAATCTTTTGTCCCATTATTTAGTTTCCCTTTTTTCTTTTTTTTCTTCTAATATGATTGTTATTCTGCTAAATGGCTTTTTAATTGGACTAGCTCTTCCTTTTGCTCTTGGTCTAAATCTTTTCATTACAAGAGATTTTCCGACATAAGCTTCTTTCACAAATAAATTATCTATATCGTATTGATGATTGTTTTCAGCATTAGAAATTGCTGACTTAACAGTTTTGCTAACATCTTTGGCTATTCTTTTTCTTGTGAATTCTAAATCTTTTAATGCTAAATCTGCCTTTTTTCCTTTTATATGATTTAATACTAAAGCCAATTTTCTAGGGCTCGATCTTACATTTTTATTTATTGCTTTAACAGTTGTGTTATTTTTTTGCATTGTCCCCCGCTTTACTTGGTGAAGTTGCTACAGCTGCGGCTTTTTTATCAGCCGGTGTATGTCCTTTGAATGTTCTTGTTGGAGCAAACTCTCCAAGTTTATGACCAACCATCTCTTCGGAAATGGTTATAGGTATAAAAGACTTACCATTATGAATCATAAAGCTATGTCCAACAAAATCAGGAATAATTGTAGAATTTCTTGACCAAGTCTTAATTGGTTTTTTATTAGGTGTGTCTTTAAGTTTATCAATCTTTTTTAATAAACTGGGATGAACAAACGGACCTTTCCAAATAGATCTAGTCATTATCTTCTTTTCTTTCTTCTTGTTATAATTAATTTATCGCTTCTTTTTGGCCTTCTTGTTTTTAATCCTTTTGCAGATTGTCCCCAAGGTGATACGGGGCTTCTTCCACCTGAAGTTTTACCTTCTCCACCACCATGCGGATGATCGACCGGGTTCATAGCCACACCTCTGGTTTGTGGTCTTTTGCCCCTCCATCTATTTCTTCCTGCTTTACCAATTTTAATATTTTTTTGATCTGGATTTGAGACTACTCCGATAGTGCCTGTACAAGTGCTATTAACTTTTCTTGTTTCACCAGATGATAGTTTTAATATTGCATAATCTCCATCATAACCGGACAATACGATTGATGAACCAGCTGATCTTGCAAGCTTTCCTCCGTTACCTGGTATTAATTCAACATTATGTATAGATGTTCCTGGAGGTATATCCTTAAGCTCTAATGAATTTCCAGTTTTAATCTCAGCATTTTTACCAGAATGAATTTTGTCTCCCTTTTTTAATCCCTGAGGACAAATTATATAGGATTTTTCTTTATCCTCATAAGTTATTAAAGCAATATAAGCAGTTCTGTTTGGATCATATTCTATTCTATCTACTGTTGCAGAAATATTTTTCTTTTTTCTAAAAAAATCAATAACTCTGAATTTATGTTTTGAGCCACCACCAATATGACGAGATGTAATTCGTCCATAATTATTTCTTCCACCTGTAAGATTTTGACCACGTGTTAAGGGCTTATAAGGCGAACCTTTCCATAAATTACTTTTATCTACTACTACAGTACCTCTAGTAGATTTTGTATAGGGTTTAAATGTTTTTAGAGCCATAATTAGATACCAGTTGTAAGATCAATACTTTGACCTTTTTTTAGAGTTACTATCGCTTTTTTATAACCACTTTTATATGATTTTCTACCTTGTTTAATTCTTAATTTAGTTTTTGAATTAATAATATTTACTTTAACTACATTAACTTTGAATAATTTTTCTATATTTTTTTTAATTATTTTTTTATTAGCTTTACTATGAACTCTAAAAACACTTTTATTTTGTTCAGATAAAATTGTTGCTTTTTCTGTTATAATTGGATTTCTAATTGAGTCTATATGATTAATTTTTTTCATTTAAAATCCTACTTTCTATCCTTTTAATAGATGATGAAGTCATTATAACGTTTTTGTATTTTAGCAAATCATAAATATTGGTTCCTTCTTCTTTTAATAATTTTATATTTTTAATATTTCTTGCTGATTTATTAATATTTTTTAATGAGTCGTTATCAGTTATAATCAATGAGTTACTTAAATTGTTTTTTACTAAAAATTTATTAAATTCTTTTGTCTTTTTAATTTCTTGTTTTATATCCGCTAAAACATATAAATTCTTATCTAGGTGTTTTTTTGATAATGTTTGAGCTAGAGCCAATTTTCTTACTTTTTTATTAATTTTTTTTACCTTATAAACATTTCCTTTTGGCCCATGAGCGATACCGCCACCTACAAATAATGGTGCCTTTCTACTTGCATGTCGCGCTCCTCCACTTCCCTTTTGAGCTACAATTTTAACAGTCGAACCTTTAATTTCATTTCTTTGCTTAGTTTTAGCCAACCTAGGTTTGGCATGATTTAATTGCCAATCAATAACAAATTTTATTAGTTTATGATTAACTTTTAGCTTAAATATTTTATCTGATACCTCGATCGACATATTTTTGCTTCCATCAATGTTTAGTAAAGGAAATTTCATAGTTATTTTTTACCTTTTTTAGACTCAGCTTTTTTAATTTTAGCTTCATATTTTTCAGTAATGGTTTTTCTAACTATATTTTTTACTGACTCTCTTAAAAAAACTGTAGTATTTTTTGATCCTGGAATTGAACCTCTTAAATAAATTAAATCATTTTCTAAATCTGATTTTATGATCTCTAAATTAAGCATAGTTCTCATTTTATCTCCCATATGACCAGCCATTTTTTTACCTTTGAATACTTTTCCAGGATCTTGATTTTGTCCTGTTGATCCGTGAGCCCTATGAGAAACAGAAACACCATGGGATGCTCTTAAACCAGAAAAATTCCACCTTTTCATACCTCCAGCAAAACCCTTACCAATTGTTTTAGATCTAACATCTAAAAATTTTTTATCTTTAAATATTTCTAATCCGAACTCATTTCCTTCTTTAAATTGATCAGTTTTTTCAATTCTAAATTCTTTTAATATTTTTTTTGGTTCTGTATTTTTTTTAGCAAAATAACCTTTCATTTGCTTAGTAATTTTTGAATTTTTAATCTTACAAAACCCTACTTTAACAGCGTTGTACCCTCTTTTATCTTTAGTTATAACATCTAAGACTCTACCTTTTTCTATTCTAATTACAGTTACAGGAACTGACTGTCCACTTTTCATAAACTCTCTAGTCATTCCTATTTTTGTTCCTAATAGTCCAATAGTCATTTATATTTTTATCTCTATGTCTACTCCAGAGGCTAAATCTAGCTTCATTAAAGCTTCTACTGTCTGTGGAGTTGGTTCAATAATATCTATCAATCTTTTGTGAGTTCTTGACTCAAATTGTTCTCTGCTTTTTTTGTCTATATGAGGCGATCTTAAAACAGTATATCTTTCAATTCTTGTTGGTAAAGGTATAGGTCCTTTTACTTGAGCTCCTGTTCTTTTAGCAGTGTTTACAATTTCTTCAGTCGAAAGATCTAGGATCTTATTATCATATGCTTTCAAATGAATTCTAATATTTTGATTTTCCATAATTAAGCTAATTTTTTTGTTACCTCATCTTGCACATTTTGTGGAACTTTATCGTAATGACTAAATTGCATAGTGTATTGAGCTCTACCTTGAGTAGATGATCTTAAATTATTAATATATCCAAACATATTAGCCAAAGGAACAGTTGCATTTATAACTGTTGCATTACCTCTTGCTTCAGTTGAACCTACTTGTCCTCTTCTACTATTTAAATCACCGATCACATCTCCCATAAAATCTTCTGGTGTTACTACTTCGACTTTCATCATTGGTTCTAGAAGTTTTA
>MDTB01009145.1_pt1 | contig 14798 bp, 11 predicted proteins | sample 811161 | NCBI WGS metagenome assembly MDTB01 (sample SAMN05326650, study PRJNA326480) | marine metagenome | isolation source: seawater | place: Mediterranean Sea | collected 2009
CGAACTAATTCTCTTTCCTCTGCTGTAAATGATTGAATTGTTGGCATGCCAGATAGGTCATTTTCTAATAATGCATTCATTCTTCCAGCAGCTGATCTAACTTCTGAATATCTAGGTTCAAGTGACCTTTGATATCTGAATGAACCCCAAATAATAATTGGAATTGGCAAAACAGCAAAAAGTGCTACTTGCCATGAAATGGCAATAAATACTGCTCCTACAACTAAGACTGTCGTAGATACTTGTAGAAGATCATTTGCACCTTTATCTAGAAATCTTTCTAATTGATTGATATCATCATTCATTATTGCCATTAGATCTCCTTTCTGACGTTCGTCAAACCAAGACATTCCTTGTTTCTGAACATGATCAAAGGTCATCAATCTAAATTCATGTTGAACTGTTTGTGCTAAATTTCTCCAGAGAATACCATATAGATATTCAAATATCGATTCTAAACCCCAAATCAAAAATGTAGCAATAGAAAGGGCTACCAACTGATGCCAAGGATCTACAATTCCTAATCCCGATAAAAGTGATTCTTCACGTTCTACAACAACATCAACTGCCACTCCAATAAGAAGAGGAGGTGCGAGGTCCCAAAGTTTGTTCAAAATAGAACACCAAGCCGCTAATCGAACGGTACGAGAATGTCCAGACATTGCTTTACTAAGACGGTATATTGGTGCTACCTTCCGACTAGAGGGTGCTGCCATGGTATTCTGCGAGAGATTCGAGTACAAAATTTGGTGTATTAAGATAGCCAATCTTTTACAATTTCAGAACGATGTTCATCTAAGCTGGGTGGGCCCCTTCCAGGTGATGCTGGAGTGGAAGACAGAAAACGGAAGGCACTAGCTACTGATGACGAACCATCATCTAATGTCCAAATTGCTCCTCTTTCTTTGCTTTGAGTATCATTAAATGCATCCCCAATATTGAGAATAGGACTACATGGGACACCAATTTCTGCAAATTTATTTATCCAATATTGGATTGAATTATTGATGAAAATAGATTGTAATTCATTGATTAAATAATCCCTATTCGAAAGCCTTCCTGAATTTGTATCATATGGATGTAACATCAAATCATTTCTATCAATTATTTGACATACTTCAACATATTGAGAATCATTACCTGTAGCGAGAATGAACCATCCATCATTGGCTTCAAATGCTTGATAAGGTACAATATTTGGATGCGCATGGCCCATTCTAGTAGGAGAAACACCAGAAGAAATCCAATTTTGAGCTTGATTAACCATTGACATTAATGCAACATCAAATAAACTAAGATCAATTATCTGTCCTTCTCCTGTACGATCTCTGTGATGTAATGCAGCAAGAATGGCAGAAGTAGCAGCAAAGCCAGTTAAAACATCAATCCAAGCAACACCCACTTTAATTGGAGAACCCCCAGATTCTCCAGTTACTGACATTATGCCAGACATACCCTGTAATGCAACATCATATCCGGGTTCATTTGCTCTAACTCCTGTTTGACCAAAACCAGTAATTTGGCAAATTATCAATTTGGGATGTTCAAGAATTAATTCATTAGGATTAAGTCCTAAACTGCTTAATGTTCCTACTTTCATGTTCTCTACAAGAACATCTGCATTACGTATAAGATCTCTAAGTAATGAAATCCCATCCACTGACTTAAAATCGATAGAAATCGATCTCTTCCCCCTATTACAAGATTGAAAATATGCTGCTGTTTTTTCTCCATTGATCTCTTCAAATGGTGGACCCCATTTTCGAGTATCATCACCCCATGGGGCCTCAACTTTGACTACATCCGCACCTAAATCTGCTAAATTTTGGGTGGCAAAAGGTCCTGCTAAAATTCGACTTAAATCAAGTACTCGTAGATCTTGAAGGGCACCGGCCATAATCTGAATTATGAAAATCGGTTCATGTTACTGCTGGTGGATTACCACTTTGTCCAGACTCTAGATGATTCCCATGGTAAACCTAGCAAGATACCTATCTCTGTTAGAATTACATAGTTGAATAATAAGTAAAGAAGATATGAAGAAACAGAAACTAGCAATACAGTATTGATTACTTTCCTACGATCCCTAACGGCATCATCAAGACTACAAATACCTCTATTTCGAAAATATATGACAAGACCAGAAATGAGCAATATCGTTGATACTCCTAGCAAGGTCGGTCTGAACCAAGCCCAACCGTCTAATCCCCAGTATAGTTGATCAGACAGTGATGCTGCTGCTGTTACTGTTGAAAGGCCAAGTAATACCATTACAACGCTAGGAAGACAACACATGGAAGCAAGTAATGCAGGCAATCCAATTATGACGAAAAGACTTCGAGAACTAGATTCAGATTCTTCTGCCATGTTATGTCGAATGGCACATTACATTTCAAACTCTGTTGAAAATCGAGACCTTTCTTTCTGTTCTCTATTGTCAATAAACCGAAGAATTGCAAACAATGTAAATGGAATAAGTAATAATCTGTAATCAGCAATAGAGATAAACAACATAGCCCATGAGATAAACCAGAGAATAGATACAATTAATCTAGTCATAAAATGTGCAGTTTTCTTACCTTTACCAAGAATATACCATGACCATCCCCTTCTCCAAATTCCTAAAAACAACATCATCGAAACCTTAGGAAGAAAACTTACTATTCTGATTCCAGATTTTTCCGAACCATATACTGACTTGACTGGAACTTCTTTAACGGATTCTGATGATTCTGAGAAACATAACGCCCACCAATTTGGATACCCATAGCCTTGCCATTCATACAATCTTGAATGTCGTAAAATCATAGAAAGTCGAGTAGCAGTGTATCCACATTGCGGGTCACCCCAATTCCATCCTGTAGCCAATGATGTTAGAAAGCCAATTGTTTTACTTGCGATTCTACGAATTAATGGCATATTTTTTGTTCCTAAATTATGATGAAAACGATTTCCTTTAACATGATCTGCGAACTCTAAACCAGATACTAAATTTTCTAAGTCATTTGGATCCATTTGACCATCGCCAGCCATGATCACTACCGCCCAATCATCATGATTTTCTACGGTTTCAGCTAATTCTGAAATCCCTAGTAGTATTGCAGAACCGACTCCTTCTCCATTACCTGAAATCAACTTTGTAATCAATGAACGCGATGAAGACAACTTTTGTAATGAATTCAAAGCAATTTTTGCTGTAGAATCAATAGAAGAATCGTCTACAACAATGAGACATTCTACTATGTCTGGAACTGAATTAATTGAAAATGCGATCAATTCCTCCTCGTTTCGAGCAGGCATGACCACGGCAACATGCATGGTTCCGGATTGACAAGAAGATGATGGCTCTTACTCAACAATTCACAAATAACAAATTTTCAACAATTCTAAGCGATGGATTGATGCATGTTGGATTGAACGAACCGCTGTGGACATCTGTTTTGTTACAAGAAATCAGTCATTAAGAATTGGTTCGGCTGTAATTCGTGCACTAGAATTTACTGAACATGTACACGTCATACAGTTAGAAGACGATGAAACAGAAAGAGAAATTGCAAACGAGTGCGGAGCTAATGTGTTCCATCATTCAAATTGGTCCACTGCTCCTGAAATTGCTAACTCTCTGAAGGATTTGATTCATTCAGAACAAATAATTGTCATCTCTCTTGACAATGATTGGAGACTATCGAATCTTCCTCTCCTATTCACATCTGCTCGCACTGCACCGGATGTACTTCTAGCATTGAAAATGGACCCTACTGATAGAAGACATTCTAGTGAACAAACCATATTACAAGCAGATGCACATGCATATTCTGAAGTAACAATTCAACATGCAATTTGTTCAAAAGACGGTTTAGAACAGATTTCAAAACAAGATAGAAACGATACTCCTGGCGATTTACCTGAAAATTTGAGAGTCCTGGTTATCGAAGTTAAATCATCTGCTAAAACTACTAATCAACAATCGTTAACTACGATATCTGGATTTTCTAAATTACTTTATTGGATGCTTGAATCAAAGCATCCTTTGATTCTATTTGGAATACCCGGAGTAATCTTATTCTGGGTTGGTTTCCAAATGGCAGATCAATTGGTGAACATCGGAGGACCACATGATACAGTAGGAGTTGGGGTAGCTTTAGCAGCATTTGCAGCAACATTAGTAGGAGTATTTGCAATTACAGCCAGTATGATTCTGTTTGTTCTCTCAAAACAGGTAGAGAGAATTCAAGCAGAGTTTTCTGCAACTATTGAAACGTAATCAAGGAGTAACTCGACGAGAATCTCGAGGGAATGGAATAACTTCACGAATATGATCTGCACCTGCTAACCAAGCGCAAACTCGGTCTACACCTAATCCAAATCCACCGTGAGGGACCCCTCCATATGTCCTTACATCAATGTAGAATTGATATGGGTCTCTGGGAGTTCCTTCCTCATCGATACGTTTCAAAATCTCATCTTCGGACCAAGTTCTTTCTCCTCCTCCAATGATTTCACCGTATCCTTCAGGAGCAAGTAAATCGTGACATAGAACATAGTTACTATCATCAGGATCTACTCTATGATAGAATGGTTTTGCTATCTTAGGATAATGAGTTAGGAAGTGAGGGACATCAAAATCTTGAGTAAGAATCTTCTCTTTAGAATAGTCTAAATCTTGGCCCCATTCGATTTCAACACCCATTTTCTGCAGAGTCTCCACTGCTTCATCGTATCTAATTCTAGGATAGGGATTATCCGCATATCTAGAAATTAATTCAATATCACGTCCAAGAGCAGTCAATTCATTTTCTCGTTCGTCTAGAACAGTTTGAGCAATATTCCTAACTACTGCTTCCCCATGTTCCATGACATCATCGTTTCCTGCCCATGCAATTTCCATTTCCGCATGCCAGAATTCAGATAAATGACGGGTAGTACGACTCTTTTCAGCACGAAATGAAGGGGCTATAGTGTATAATCTCTCTAAAGCAGGCATCGCCGCTTCAGCATATAATTGCCAAGATTGAGTGAGATACGCCTTCCTGTCAGGATTTTCTTCTGTAGGGAAATAAGGTACTTCGAATAAAGTACTACCTCCCTCAACTGCACCAGCAACAAAATTAGGAGCCTGGTATTCAATGAAATCATGATTACGAAAATATTGATGAATTGCTCCAAATACTGATGATCGAATCTTAAGCATTCTAGTCATTCTTTCAGTTCTTAAGTAAAGATGACGATTATCAAGTAAGAAGGCGTTTTCACTTAAATTTTCAACATCCATTACGGATTCAGTAATTGGATATGGTCTATCTGGGTTTACTGCACCTACAATCTCTACATTCTCTACTTGAATTTCGTGACCATGTTCACGATCTGTAGGAAGAACTGTTCCCATGAAGATTAAACTCGATTCAATTAATGCTGATTTGACCTTTTCAAACATTTCGTCGCCTACAATATCTCTTTTGACAACACATTGAATTGTACCAGTAGAGTCTCTGAGAACTACGAACCGCATTTTATTGGAACCTCTCGAACGATGAACCCAACCTTTCAATTCTACCGATTGATGATCTTTGTCACCAGATAGTATATTGTCAATCCAGTCTGTCTTCATGTCATCACCGAACCTATCCAAGCGGTTCAAACCTATGAATACCTATGAAGCGGGTCTGACGGGGTTCGAACCCGCGACCGCCCGGTTAAGAGCCGGGTGCTCTACCTGACTAAGCTACAGACCCAGCCTTCCGTAAGTGCGCCCCTCTTTAATCGGACCGGTTATCAGGAAAGTCTCCCATTGCTTCTGAAATGTATTGAAATACCATTTTTCCCTGCTAATACCACTGCATCACACATATTATTGAATAATCCAACTTGTACTACTCCGGCTATTTGTAAAATCTCATTTTCCAAATTAACTGGATTTGAAATTGATGGACCAGTCTGAGCATCTGCAATATAATTACCATTATCAGTAACTAACGGTTTATCTTCTTCGATTCTAATGCTCACATCACAATTCATTAGATGACTCAATGATCGAACAGTTGTCATATAAGCAAATGGAGTGACTTCAATAGGTAAAGGGAAAGCACCTAAAACATCTACTTGTTTTCTGTCATCTGCAACTACTACCATTGCTGAACTTTGTTGTGCAACTATTTTTTCCCTCAATAAAGCTGCTCCACCTCCTTTGATTAATTGGAAATTAGAATCATATTCGTCGGCTCCATCAATTACGATATCCAATGAATCAACATCAGAAAGTTCAATCAATGGTATGCCAACTTCCATTGCCAATCTCTCAGTTGCTAAACTTGTAGGAACACCTACAATCTCTAATCCTTCATCCTTAATTCGTCTACCTAATTCAACTACAGTATGTTTTACCGTAGAACCAGTTCCCAACCCAACTTTCATGCCACTGAGGACAAAATTTGCTGCCTCAATACCTGCAATACGTTTGGCATCATCAATATCCATGCCCTTCGGAAGAGAACTCGGTCCAAGTGCATTTTGGAAGAAAAATAACTGATATTTGGGCAAAGGAATTACATATCGCCCATGACATTTCCATTGCATGACGCAGCCGAGGGCAAGGGTAGTCTGGCTGCTTATCCTCATTTATGCATTCTCAGTTGCATCTTATGCTTCACCAGTATTTACAGCTGAAATAGAATCAGAACCAAATTTTACATCTATTGGAACGCCCACGAAAATATCTGTTTCTGCATTTCCCAATGCTACTTCTTCTGCTCTTACTCTAGAGGTACCTGAAAACGAAGCAGTAACAGGATTAGATTTGACAATTTCTCCTTCTGTTTTGCATAGCAATGAGATTATTTCTTGGTCTGGTTCAAATGATTGGAATGCCACTGGGGCTACATTAGATAGAATAAATGTAAATCAGTCAGACTTGCAAATGTTACCTAAGAAATGGGAATGGGATTTTGAAACTGGCCCTAGTACTTCACCTCAAGGATGGACATTACAATCTGCCGGAGGATGGTCTTGGGGATACGATACTTCACTGGGACAAAGTGCTGGAGTTCACGGTGGAACTAAGGCCATTTACACATACAACGGGAATTACCCTAACGGAATGTCAAGTACATACTGGGCAACTAGTCCAGTAGTAGATTGCTCAGGTTGCTCGGGATCTTGGAACTTAAAATTCTGGAAACGTTTGGGTGTTGAATATCATTACTATGACCATGCATATGTTTCGGTCAAAAATGCTCAAGGTAATTGGGTACAAATTTATTCAAGTTCAGGGACAATTAATGACGGATCTTATCAACAAGTTACGTACAATGTAGGAACTCATGTACAAAATAATCCTGCATTTCAAGTAAGATTTGGCTTAGGTACAACTGACGGTTCAGTAACCTACACAGGTTGGAATATTGACGATGTTTCTATTGAGCCAGCCGGAGGAGGTGGAGGAGCAGATTTTGCAAATTGGACCAGTGCACCATTTGGACCGGCTATAACTGGTAGTAATTCTATGACTCCAGGTTCATATGGTATAATGAGTATAGATGCTGAAATTCCGAATAATGCAATTCTACTTACTACTATCCTAGATGGAAGAACAAATACTCCAATTCCTGGATTCATCAATAGAGAGGATCTTCATATGGATCTTGGAACAATTGATTCAGAAGCATTTCCTGAACTGAGAGTCAAGCTTTATTTTGCTACTCCAAACGGTGCGCAGACACCCTTAGTGCATGGAATTCACCTGAATGGTAGGGTTTCTACTTCATTTGATAGTTCTCCGACAGATATGGGTTGGAATCTATCAGGAGCAAATTGGGATGGAGATTCAATCACAGGTGGTACAATCACTACTCCATTGTTTACATCTGCTCGACCAATTTCACAAATATATTCTAATTTTGTTATTGCTGGTTCTTCTACCACAGAGATTAGCACAGATGGTGGACCATGGAACACATTCACAAACTCTGGAAATACTATACTCTCATCATGGGCTGAATCAGTACAATTCAAATTCTCTGGTTCAAATTATGATTTAACCTCATTTCAAGCCGATTTAATTCAAGGTAGAATCGGAGATGAAGTACGTATAGATATAAACAACGATGGACAATCTGAATGGACTCTAGAAGATTCCACAATTGGTCCAATAGGGTGGCAAAATCGATTTGGAAATGGAGCCATGTCCGTACCAATAAATTTTGCAGCATCTACATCTCTCTCTATTCCAATTCAATTACCAATTTCTGGGATTGAATCTATGGGGTTCTCTGCAGTCCCTGGAAATATACCTCCCTCCGGATTTAATTGGAGTATACTTGCAGGAGGAACAACAGTAGCTGAAGGATCATCCTCGCTTTCTCCATCAGAAGTATCTATGATTAATCTAGAACAGACTGAAATTTCTTCATTGAATTCCGAATTGACTAACGGTGTTAGAACTGCGGGACCTTCGGAACATCCTCATACTCAAGTTTACTTAGTGATTGAGAGTGACCAAGGATCATTTACAATCTCTGCTCTTAAGGCTAGAAGTAATCCAAGTATTAGTTTGAATTTTGACCCTGGAAATGCCATTGTGTTAGCCATAAATGACGCGATTCCGGATTCACCATTATCAGGAGCTACTAGACTAGTTCCTATTCCAATTCAATTTGACCTACCTGGAGCAATTTTTGTAACGATTGATGACTTAGAATCAAGCTCATCCTTCACCACAAATTCAATGTCATTTGGAAATATATCTACAACAATTGCCCCATCATATCAGTGGATGGAAATTCATTCTACACACACTGTAACAAGTGGTTTCCCAGCTGAGGTTCAGGTAGATATTTCTGGAATTTATAACTCTGCAACAGTTGTAATGGATCTAACTCAAAATACTCACTCAATTTCTCAAACAGGAGAATTCTTAGGGGACTTACTTATCCTTCATCCAACCGATCCATATACACATTCTTTAGATGGCGACAACATAAATTCGACACTTAGATTTAGAATAAATGCTAGTTGGGATGATGAACCAGAGGTACGATTGAAATCAAGAATTATTCTCGATGATGGAAGAAGAAGTATTCCGAAAATTCAATTGGTTGGAATCGGTCTAAGAGAAGGAATTGAAAACGATATAATGATTAGAACTTGGAGTATCTTAAACGACCTTGATGTCGCCATCCCAATATCAGAATCATATCTAAAATCAGAGGCCGATATTTCGGTATTAGTTGAATTAGGATTCCCAGGAACCGATTCTAGTTTAGCCCCACGTTCTGACGATGCCAAGGTAGTTTTGTATCTCAATAATCAAGAAATTGCTAATACATCGACTTTCTCAAATGGTACTGCTCGATTCGATATTCAAACACCGGCATCTACTGGAGATGTAGAATATAGAGTTGGGCTTGAATCTCTACACGACGCAGATGTTACATATTCTGTTGCAACAAATCGAACATTCGTTGTTGATTCGATTTCACCAGATGTTGTTGGAATGAACATTAATCCAATCGATCATCTTGTGCAAAATCCTGCACAAACTCTTCGATTTGAGATATTCGATAGGCCGGTTCTTCCTTCTAATATTGCCATGATGCTATGGAGAGAATGGGAAGACGATGTGGATGGAGATGGAATTCCGGATAATGATGAATACAGAGAACGTCCCATGGACATCCCATGGAATAGATCACATTCTAATGGTAACTATTCTATCGTTTTAGACGATAGATTAGCACCTGATGGTGCGTTGGTATATGGATATCTTATCGGTGCCGACCCCGCAGGAAATAGTCTACTTTCTGCAGGTGGACCTGGAGAATCGCAGACTCTTTTCGTTTACCAATTAAAATCTGATGGAGCACCGTTACTGAGTGAGGAAGGTGAATACCTAGAACCGGTCAATGGATATCTTCACCCAGGCACAACTTATCATCTTCGAATTCCTGTGTTTGAACCTAATGGATTTGCAGATATTGAAACTGGAGAAATGCAGTTGGCATCGAATTCACAGGCTGATCTTATTTCGATCATTTGGGATGGAAAAACAAGAACTTGTAGTTCTGAAAGTTTGAATCTGGAATACCTTGATTGTTCAATGCTTTCAGAAAATAATGAACCTCTAACCCCGTTTACTACCAATGCGATCTTGGAGATAGAATTCCAATTAGGATGGTCATTGCCCGTTGAAGATGATTTGAGAAGAGAACCAACGTTAGAACTCATTGATTATGCAGGACAATCAGCATGGAGAAGTTATCCTGACTTACGATGGAGATATAGTCCAGATCTGGCTATTGATGGCGAAACACTTCTACTACAACCATATGAAGGAACTATCTCAGATGATGGAGCATGGATGAGACCTAATGGCTTAATGGGATTGAATGGAACTGTCATATTCCCTGCCTCTGGTACTTCTCCTTCAGAACCATTTACTGTTGCAGTTATTTTCAACGGAATAGAAACAAAAATTAATACTGATTCCTCAGGATTGTGGAGTACTGAATTGAGAGCACCCACTTCATCTGGAGATCATCCACTTTCTTTCGAAATGATTGATTTACCCGCCCAATCCAGAGATCTAACTGACCCATCATTGACATTAAGATGGATTACAGTTGATGGTGAAGAACCTCGTCCAAACAAAATTGTCGCACCAAGAACATCTGCAACCCTACCTATAGACGGATTGCAAAATATTACTGTAGAAATGACAATCAATGAACAAGGTGAGATTAATCGTGAAGATATTTCTCTTAATTGGGCCCTAGTCAAACGAAATGATGTGAGTAGAACCGTTGCTTACGGTTCTACTAGTGTTGAAGTCATGGGTACTTCATTGTCAGGACAAGCTATCCCTACATTAACTACATTCAGCATAAATGGAGATATTCCTAATACCGCATTTATGGAAGAATTAGATCTACAAATATGGATTAGTGGTTCAGATAGAGCAGGAAATACATTTACTTCTACTTCCTCATTCAATAGCGCTTCGAGTCCATTTGCAGTTTGGGAAATAGAAACTTTAGGTGCTAAATTTACTATTGAAGATGAGTTAGTATATTCAAGAAGAGGTAGTTCTGGAGTTCAACAGAGCTTAATCATCTCTGCCCAAGTTAGAAATATTGGAGAAATAGATGGCACTGCACTTGTGACTTTCGTGGCAGAAAAATCAGATGGAACTCAAACTAAGATAAATATTGACCCATTAGAAATCGATATTGTTGAAGATCAACGTGAAACGGTAGACATAGATTGGACTCCACAAAATACCGGACGCTTCACTATTCTTGTTCTACTAAATGGAGAATTATCCGCGACTGGAGAAAGTATTGAGATAGTTGAACCTACAAATCAAGGACTATTATCAGGTGATGATATTGGATTTACAGTGGTAATTGGTCTGATGTTTGTATTATTATTTGGAATACTAGTGGCTGTTGTGATGATTGCTATTCGTTCTACTGGAGGAGATGATTGGGACGAATACGATGAAGAAATGTGGGATCAGACAGAAGAATACGAAATAGAAGAAGCCAGAGAAAAAGATAAAGAAATGAAAAATACGCTTGCTGAATCAACAAATAATGATAATTATGACACATCTGGTGGAGACCCTCGATTGACTGGAATGGATTCTGAAACATACCAATACTGGGCTCAACAGGGGTATAGTCATGAACAAATTGTAGATTGGTGGAAAGAAGCAAATTCTAGTAATTAGTTTGTAAATTCATTCAAGAATTCCCAAATTAGAACGTAAGTGTATGTTCCATCTACTCTATCTGGCCAAGTATGTTCTTGGGCTTCCATACCATAGTGTTCAATTCTAACATCTCCATCACAATCACTGTGTACAATATGTTCTACTTCATCTCCATCGAACAAATGAGAATTAGTATTGTCATTTTGACAATTTGATTTTTCAGCCCAAAAATCAATCATTCCTGGTATATTACTCATCGTACCAACCCCTTCATGCTCTCCATCTTTCCAATCCCAATCGTCATCATAATCAATGATATAATCCAATTTTCCATGAATATGCATTACTGCTATATTTCCACTTAAGACACAAGTCTCTGGATTTACGGGCATAGTACCTGCAAAAGATGCGACGGCAGCAAATCTGTCATTAAGTTGACATGCGATTTCATAGGTATACATTGAACCAAGCGAATAACCAATCGCATACAATCTATCTTCATCTATACAATATGAATTAGATAATTCATCCACTATTGATTCTGTAAAATCATTATCATCCCTAGATGTAGCTGCTGTATTTAGGTACCATTCGCCTTCAGACGATGAACGATCGCTTTCAGCAATTGCGTATGCCATGATGAATTTTTGTTGCTCACCTAACTGATCAAACTGATTTTGTTGTTGGAAGTCTTCTTCAGAACCTCCACCTCCATGAAAAGCAATGATCAATGCAAGTTTTGTTCCAACATCTGAACTTGGAACTGATAATCTAAACATTCTCTCTACTCCATTAACCGATATTGAAGTCATAGATTGAGAAATAGATTGAGACGGCAATAAGCAAGGGTCTTCCACCTCAATTAATATTTCATCTACTAAAATCGAGTTATCAATAGAGGATCCAATACATCCTGTGAGTGGCATCGTCAAAAAAACACAAAAAATGAGAATTTCTTGTATGCGATTTGCCATAAACAATCCAAATGGTAGATAATTAACAATGTAACGCTAATATGTTTGAATATTCATGAACATGAAATTTCTTCTACAAACTTGCGGGCATGGAAGAATGATGTAGATTGATACGAAGTGTTCCAATAGAATCAATAACATATCCAAAAGTAAATTCTACTTTAATTTCTTCACCACCTGGATCTGTGAAAAAATAATTACCCATAGCAATTGCAGTTGTTCCGTTTATGATGATATTCTCGTTCTCAAAACGGACTTTTTTCCAATTTTTTATTGCAAATCCTTTGTCTTCAGGGCATTCTCCATTTGAAGCAACAAAGTAAGATAATGCACCTTCAAAAGTTGATCGAAATTGTTCCTTCACAGCCATAGTAGGCTTGAATAATACTGGTCCAATATCGTATGCATACAATGATTGGATATGATTTCTGGCTGTTTCAACATATTCCATTCCTGAACTATGAGCAGCCGCTATTGCTACGATTCCATCGCCCCATGCTTGCTGGGCCTTCTCTACGTCTTCTACTGCCACCATTACATTATGGCTATATCAGTACTTTATGAATAAGATGGACTCTTTTCTATACTGATTTCAATATCATTGATGATTAGAATCAAGTTGCTCTGCGAGCCATGCTATTGAGGTAGTAGCATTCGAGACTACCCTCATATCTGATATCAGTCCTGGAAATCGAACAGAAATCTGCTGATCGTTGATGGTTAGATGTTGAAGTGGACCGAGAGACTGCTGAATATGTAGAATAGCCTGTACTCTATGTGGAGTTAAGAAGGTTCGAATAGCATTTTCATCAAAACCTTTGATACGATAAATCGAATCAAACATTTGATTTCCGATAATGATGTCTTGATCTCCTGTTATAGAATCAGGTAAACGAAATCCTTCTGTTAAAAATCCTTGAGGGGTGATTAACAATCCCAATTGTTTTTGTACGTTTAATGTGATTGTTGAATGCATGTAAATCTTTGAACGATTACGCCGACTTCTTCTTCTGACTGTCTCAAACCAAATTGTACATCGATATCTTCCTACCATTCCACTCATCACAGTTCCATTCCAACCATGGTTTGGATTAATTTGGAATCCATGATGAGTTGCGAGGTTCTGTAAACCGAGATTAACGTTCATCCGAACTCTTTTGATGTGTCTGAAGATGATTAGGAACAAGGTTCCAAACAGACCGACAGTACACAACAGGTCTTCTATCATGGATGCCGATACTATATTTCATCAATGAAACAATCGGTTGACGTTAGCAATTATAATTGACCAGTTCTGAAAATTATTATCATGAATCTTGAAGACGCGGCCAACCTTGGGGATCTCCTCGGAGGAATGGCAATCTTGGTTACACTAATATTTGGTATTAGACAAATTGTCGAACTAAACAAAGCAAAAGAAAGAGAAGCTACAAGAGAAATTGCAAATCTATTTTCATCACCGATTTATCAATCCGGATTGTCGGTTTTGATCAATAAATTATCCAATGATTTCACGCTTGAAGATTTAGATAAACTAGACAGGAAGGAAAAGGACGCGTTAAATTTCTTAGCAATTAATACCAATTCAATCGGAATGATGACTTTTGAAAGACAGTTATCTTTCAAATCTGTAACTAGATTTATGCAACCAATAAACATCATGGTAGGAAAAAGGTTCAGAACACTAATCAAAGTTCTTGAAATGAATGCAAGAAATCAGGGCATAGGTGGTGAAAAAAATAAGGTTCTTGACTGGAATATTTGGTTACTGGATCGCATGGATGAACTACCACCTATAGAGGCTCCTGCAAATATTTTGTATTCAGATTGGAAACCATAACCAAATCTTCGCTAGCTTCCGAGTGTTCGCATCCCTACACCCTGATTCGTACTACTTAATCAGTGGGTTGAACAACTATTTCAAAGCATGCTCAATCTTATATTTGTCCATATGTTAGGATTATCATGAACGATGATAAAGACTTGGAGAAGATATATTCTGAACTTGAAAGAATCCATGGTGAATCGCTTGAGGAAAAATCAGCAGAGGCTTACCATAAATCTACACAAGAGCGCATGGATGTTGAGGTAACAACTGATTCTGATAATAATCCATTGAG
>MDTB01051878.1_pt1 | contig 14798 bp, 11 predicted proteins | sample 811161 | NCBI WGS metagenome assembly MDTB01 (sample SAMN05326650, study PRJNA326480) | marine metagenome | isolation source: seawater | place: Mediterranean Sea | collected 2009
CTTTTCCTCATTTAGTGCTACATTATACTGCTCTGCAATTTATGCCGCAAGCATTCCTGGTTCAGACTTCTTTACAGGTTCAAACACCGGTGGTATTGATGCGACAAACTGGGGCACGACCGCTCAGTCCGGAACAATGGCCGTTCAGGGAGCCTCCTTCGGAGGTAACGAGTTTGCTGAATTCTATGGAACAGGCTATCAATATATGACATGGCTGGACTCACCAACCAACTCTAGCGATTTCTCAGTCAGTGTAGGGGTCACAAACACTGCATCTACATGGGGTAACGTCACAGGTACTGGTCAGTATTCTAATGTTGGTATTGAAATCTATGGCGGAAGTGTTTCTGAATCCTTGTCTTATTACGTATCCGCTTATTACTATGACTTAGGTGGTTTTGCTTCCCAAGATACGCATGCAATCGGATCTGACTCCAATGCAATTGGTTCTCTTAATTTCGCGGGGCTTTTTGGGAATAGTAATTACCTTACAGTAGATTTTTCTGCAGCGACGCAGACGTTTACACTCAGTTACGATAATGGTACCGGAAAAACTGCTTTTGTAAGTTACAACATCGATGGTGGTGCCAGTAATTCCACTGCAACGCAGACTTTAGATTACGGGATGTCTGCCGGTGATTCGTTCGAAATCAATCTGTTTGCCAGTACGAATTTGAACCTAACGCAGAATTTCCAAACAGTTACTGCAGATAATTTCTCAATCGTACCAGAACCAGGAACATATGCACTACTCTTCGGTATTTTTGCTATCGCGGCTGTCGTTTTTTACCGCAGGCGCTAGTAGGATTCCGCACTCGTTAGTTTTAATTTTAATCGCCGGTAAAATGAGATTACTTGGATTATTTGTTGTTACCCTATTGTCATCTGTTAGTCTATTCGGTCAGCTTACAGGCAGTGATAATTTTGATGACAATACTTTGAATTCCGAAGCGTGGCTTGAGATAGCTGCTTCTGGAGACGGTCTTTTACAGGAGGTTAACAGTCGACTCGAATTTACGGGAACGGGTACTTCATCTCAGTACCGTTATTGGAACAATGCCTCTTACGATGCAGATTTTGAGATCATTTTACAGATTGCTAACTCAACGATTGCAACTGCCGGCACTTTTGCATCTGTGGGTGTCGAAATTTACCCATCCGGAGCCACAAATCCAGTTTTCAACGTTAGGAATGCTTCTTACTATGTAACTTCTGAAGCCTACACGGGTCCATCTCGTGATATTCTTGCTAACTTTTTTGATGGAGCGACTCTGAATCCCGCATTGCCTGCTCAACCACTGATTTTTTCAGCCACAGTAGTCGGTATGAGAATTTTCTATGAAAGTGACACCGCCGTTTTAACAATATCTTATGATATGAATGTCAGCGACGGATATCAGTGGACGGAATTGAGCAGTTTTGGTCTCGATGGGGATACCGATGGTACATACAATCAAGACTTTGGTATTACTTCGGGAACAGATGGTGCTTTTGAAGTCGCTGTTTATGGCTCCACTTTTGGAATCGAAGTAGCATCCGGAGAGCTCTATGCCGATGCATTTGAGGCCAGCCAGACTCTCACCTTTTCAGCTCCGACGCCGAACATTCTACCTGCCATGATTGTGGAGTTTGAATCGCAGTTTGGGGCTACCTACGTGGTCGAGAAAAGTACCAGTCTTGAGAGCGGTCCTTTCTTTCCTCTTCATATTGAGGATACTGGTACAGTATTGCGTGCTTTGACTCCGACGACAGAAAAACCAGCGAATACGATTACAGGTACAGGTGAAACATTTCAGGTTGTAGACGATACAAGTGGCCAATCAGAGGCATTTTACCGAATTTCGTTACAGGAGTAATTTCTTAAACTCTTTCCTGTCATCTACAACGGTGCACTGATACTTTAATCAGTTAAACTGTCTTTGGTTAGCTTTAATGTAGGACACGGAGTTTTGTTAATTCCTTTAACTGTAAATGTTTCTATTTTGCTTTTAAGAATACTCTGTTAGGGAAGACAGTTTAGTCATTGATGACTGACTGATTCGGAGTCTAATTTTTTGATGGGACACTTGACTGAAAGGCAAACTGACCGTTTATTATTTTAATCAAGCATTTCTATGTTATCACAAACTACGTCATCCATAAAAATTGTAACTGATGTTCCTGGGCCCGCTAGCCGAAAGCTCATGGAACGTCGTAAGAATGCAGTGCCAAAGGGCCCCTTTCACGTTACTCCGATGTTTGTTGAAAAAGCAGAAGGTGCTTTGATACATGATGTTGATGGCAATGTATTTATAGACTTTGCAAGCGGTATCGGGGTGACCAACTCAGGGCATAATAACCCTGCAGTTATTGCCCGTGCTAAAGCTCAGCTCGATAAATATTTGCACACCGGATTCAATGTGGTGCCTTATGAGCCGTATGTTGAGCTGGCTGAAAAGCTGAATAGTTTGGCACCCGGGGCATCTGAAAAAAAGACCTTTTTAGTAAACTCCGGTGCAGAAGCGGTTGAAAATGCAATCAAATTTGCTCGTTCTTTTACGAAAAAGCAGGCAATCGTCTGCTTTGATCATGCCTACCATGGCCGTACTTATATGGCGATGTCTTTGACCGCAAAGTCTATGCCCTACAAATACGGATTTGCGCCATTTAATTCGGAAGTGTATCGGGCACCATTTCCATATCTATATCGTTGGCCTTTCAGTAATAAATCTGATGTAGTAAGTTGTCAGCATCCCTGTGAGCCGCAGTCCTGCGTTTGTAACGCTGCATTCGAAGCTTTCAGGCAGACCGTGGAAAGCCAAATTGGTCAAGATCAGGTGGCCGGAGTCATTATTGAACCCGTTACCGGGGAGGGAGGCTTCATGCCTGTACCGCCTGCCTTTATGAGAATGCTGGAGCAGTATTGTAAGGAAAATGGTATCGTCTTTATGCTCGATGAGATTCAAACAGGATTTGGTCGTACCGGGCGGCTCTTTGCCGCAGAACATTATGGCGTCGATCCGGATCTGTTGATTCTGGCTAAGGGGCTTGCGGGGGGAATGCCTCTTTCCGCCGTTACCGGACGCGCCGACATTTTGGAGAGTGTTGGGGTTGGTGGAGCGGGAGGTACGTATTGCGGAAATCCGGTCTCTTGTGCTGCAGCTCTTGCTGCACTGGATCAGTTCGAAACTACAGACGCGCTCAAGCATTGTCGAACGCTGGGTACTCTCCTGTCGAAACGTCTGGATGATTGGATGCTTAAATATGATTGTATTGGTGATCACCGTGGACTGGGTCCCATGCGTGCGGTTGAGTTGGTTAAGGACCGCGCAAGCAAAATTCCCTACAAGGAAGCGGTTAGCCAGATAATAAAATATGCCTACGAACGTGGAGTCATTTGCATTGGAGCCGGCACTTATGGTAATGTTCTTCGTTTCTTAATTCCTCTGACCGCATCTGAGGATCAGCTAAATGAAGGCCTGGATGTGGTCGAAGCGGGCATCCAAGCAATTTAACTATGCAACGTCTTTTATTAAATCACATAAACAAATTATAATGTCTTCCAACTATCAACAAATTCTCTGCTTTATTCTGATGTTGCCGCTTGGATTATCGGCGCAGTACTCTGAAGAAATCGAAGCTCTTGAGGCTAAGATCAGGCTGTTGCAGGCAGAGAATACAGAATTAAAATCAAAACTGGCTGCATCTGATGTGACTATTGAAGAACAAAGCAAAAGCCTTTCGCATCAGGAACAGCGCATTGTTGCATTCCGTGAAAGTGAGCAGGCGGCTCGGGCGGAGCAGCGGCGGAGTAGTGGAAGTGACCTTGGCCGTGATCGCGGACCAGGCGGAGCGATTGCATTGGGGCCATTTACTTTTGGGGGAGCAATTCGTGCCAATTATACCAGCGGTGATTACGATAACGAATTTGCAGATGGCGTTATAGATGGTCCCAGTCGGGATAATGGTACAGTTCTGCTGGATACTCTGATTTTTAATACTGCATATGATACTGGCAACTGGATGGGTGCGGCAGAATACCGTTTTTATGATAATATTAATAGTTTCGGAGGCACCCACTTCCTGCATACGCTTTGGATGGGAAAGCGCCTGAACGATGGGTCCGAGCTAAAGGCAGGTATCGTTGAAGTACCTTTCGGGCTGGAGCGTTTCGGTGCCGCTTATGGATATTTTAATCATTTGGATTACTACGTCGGACTGGCAGACGATCGTGATTTAGGGATCACGTATGGTTTTAGTTTATCGGATTGGGATATCGACATCGGATATTTCCTGGGTTCAGAGCCAGAGGGAAGTGGAGAGAGCAGAAATAGTGCGCGAGGGTCTTACGATGTCGTGACACCCTCTGATTCGACAACTGCCGGAGATGAAAATAACTTTCTGTTCGGGAATTTCTCGCCTTGGGAAGAGGGTAGTCAGTTTAATTTACGTGTAAAAAAGCAATTCTACAGGGGTGATTTTAATAATACCATCGGTGCTTCCCTACAATATGGCGAACTGGAATCAACGGATCCTTTGGAGCGTTTTGAGGACGGAGAAATGCATGCCGGAAGTATTTTCCTCAAATCAACCTTCGGGAATTGGCAAATTAAAGTGGCGTTGACCAAATATGAATATGATATCGACCGACTTAAAGACGGTTCCATTTACCTTGGATATAACCCGGATCAAATTGTCATGGGAGGGACGGATACTCCTTATTTTGTTGCTTCACGCGGGAATATACAATCTGTTGGTTTAAGTTATACTCATTACCCAAGAAATATTGATTTTATTGATTACATTGTTCCCTATTTGGATTACTCCAAAATTAACAAAGATGGTGAGACAAATGGTCAGTATTTCTTTCTGCAGTCACCCGGCTTTGATTACAAAGACAGTGAGCAGATTTCATTTGGTTCAATCATAGGCATGGGCAATATGGTCATCTACATGGACCTCCTTTTTGGTAAGGGTGCGCCGATGATCGGAAATAGTAATTCCCAGTATTTCACTGGGGCCTCTTTAAATGGACCGCCATCGGCTGGTGCAGAGTTTGATAATGGCTGGCAACACCGTTTTAATATAAATTTTGGCTATTACTACTAAAGTTAAGGCGACCGACTACGCCGTTCTCAATCCGGCGAGCGGGGAACTGCTGGAGCAATTCAGTTTTCATACGGATGTCGATATACAGCTTTGCTTGAATGATGCGGTAACGAGTTTCCCGCTGTGGAAGGACGCGGGATTTGAGTATCGTTCGGAGTGTTTCATCCGACTGGCTGAATTATTGCGCAGAGAACAGGATGCATTGGCTCGGACGATGGCTTTGGAGATGGGAAAGCCACTGGCTCAAGGCAAAGCAGAGGCAGAAAAAAGTGCTTTTGTTTGTGAACATTATGCAGAGCATGCGGAATCGTTTCTCAGCCCTTACGAAGTTAGTACCGACATGAGCGAAAGTAGAGTGGTTTACGAACCGCTCGGAAGTATTTTTGCCGTTATGCCCTGGAATTTTCCCCTCTGGCAGGTCTTTCGTGCAGCTGCGCCGATCATGATGTCAGGGAACACCATGCTACTGAAGCATGCCCCGCGTGTACCGAGGACAGCTTTGAGTATTGAAAAAATGTGTCTTCAGTCTGGGTTTCCCCAAGGAGTCCTGAGCAATGTTTTTGCTTCGAATGAACAGGCATCAAAAATCATATCAGACCGGACCGTAAAGGGTGTGTGTCTGACCGGAAGCGGTGCTGCGGGAAGTGCTGTTGCGTCTCAAGCGGGTCGGTATCTGAAGCCAGTTTTGCTGGAACTCGGCGGCAGTGATCCTTATATTGTGCTTGAAGATGCGGATCTTGAACATGCCGCAGAGAAAACGGTTTTCAGTCGGATGCTTAATAATGGTCAGACCTGTATTTCTGCGAAGCGATTCATTGTACTGGATTCGGTCGCCGCAGAATTCACGGAGCGCGTTCAAGCCATTTTAGAGAAACAGGTGATGGGAGATCCTTTAGAGGCAGGGGTGACTCAAGGACCGATGGCCCGGGAAGATCTTTGTTTTGGTCTAGAGGATCAGGTTGAACGAAGTTTGCAGGCGGGTGCCCGACTTGTTTGTGGTGGCGTTTTGCCGGAACGGCCGGGTTTTTTCTTTCCGGCGACTTTGCTTGCTGATGTGAAGCCGGGCATGCCGGCATTTGATGAGGAACTTTTTGGGCCGGTGGGCGCAGTCATTACTGCGAAGTCGACTGAAGAGGCTATTGCGCTGGGCAATCAGTCTGCCTATGGGCTGGGAGCGGCACTTTTCACTCGCGATATAGAGTTGGGCCTCAAGTTGGCCATTTCTAAAATTAATGCAGGTACTTGTGTCATCAACGATTACGTACGCTCCGATCCAAGACTGCCGTTTGGGGGGATCAATGACTCCGGCTTTGGCCGAGAACTTGGAGCTGAGGGCATAAAAGAATTTGTGAATATCAAAACAATCGCAGTTGGCTGATTTGATATCCTAATTAAAGATGAAACTATACTTACTAATCAGACCAAGTGTTTTATTGCTGGCCCTAATTAGCTCTCTTCATGCACAGCGTGTAAGGGATGTCGCCATTTATGATGATCGAGACTGGCAAGAGGGTGGTGCCTGGTGGGCATCGGTTTGGGGTATCAGGACGGTTCTCAATGATAAAGGTTACAGTTGGGAAAGCGTGGATGCTAGCGATCTCAATGGAAATGATGACTTGGGTGCCTATTACAAGCTGATTATTTTTCCGGGTGGCTGGGCCGGCGGATATAATGAGTATATCAACCGGTCGGGGTACCAGAATCTTAGAAATTTTATTTCAGGCGGAGGTTCTTATCTGGGAATGTGTGCCGGCTCTTTTTTTGCATGTGATGAAGTCTATTGGCGGGAAGGTGATGATGAAAATAGCTCACCACAGCAAATTTATGATTACCCCCTGAATTTGTGGACCGGGACTGCTGATGGAGTTATTCGTGATTTTGTTGGCTGGACTGACAACACCTATTTTGAGGATCATCCCGGTACCCGCATGACTAATATCAAGATTAACAGTGCACTACTTCCCGAGGCGGATCCTACTGTGAATGTTCTTTATTACGGGGGGCCGGTTTTTAGACCCAATGCGGGGAAATGGGGATCAACCAAAGTTATTGCACGCTACGATATGGATGGGTATTCCGCCGATGAGTTCGCGGCTATGATTCTTTTCCCTTATGGCAGCGGACGTGTTTTTCTCAGTGCGGTGCATCCGGAGATATCAGTCACAGGATCGAGTTCCGGAAGTTCTTTATACTACAATAGTTCGGCCCACAGACTGCTTGGTCAAATAGTGGACCGCTTGCTGGCACCTCAGCAATCCATCTCGGTGCAGGCAGATGCAACTAAGTTGCTGCGTTTTGATACGCTGCAGGGAGCGCTTTATCAATTACAGAGCTCTGATGATGGACTGAACTGGTCAGACTACGGTTCGGTAATTCGAGCCGAAGGTTTTGAGTATGCTATCTCCATTCCTTTAGCAGAAAGCGGGCTGAGTTTTCGGATACTGCCTGTTCAATGAATCGGTTGAAGGTTTATTCATTTGGTTTTATCCAGAGGTCCGAGATTCTCAAGCGCTTCCGATTTAGCCCCTACTTGGTAGGCCGGGAACGTACGCCAGTGATCGCGAAAACTTTTTAGCGGTTGGCCAAGATTACGTATGCCCTTTTCACGGGTTTTACGCAAGTAGGGAATATCAATACTGACAGGCATGACTTCTCGGCCGGATCCTGCCTGATGAATAATATCACCTTCTGGCCCCACAATAATCGAGCGTCCATTTGCCAATGCGCCCGTACCGTTGATATCAAAGAAATAAACCTGATTGGTAATCGCACTGGCCCGGGCAATGGCTAACTCTGCGTCCCGGTCGATCGTAGAGGTCATGGTTGGATGAAGAATGACCTCGGCACCCATCCAGGCCAAAGTACGGGTCGTTTCTGGAAACCACATGTCATAACAGATTGAGAGCCCGAATTTTCCGACTCTGGGAATATCAAAAAGGCAGAAGTCTTTTCCTGCAGTAATCCCTGTTTCATAAGGCTCGAAAGGATACATTTTCGCGTAGCGTGCGATCTCTTTGCCATCGGGTCCGTAAACAAGACAGGTATTGTAGGTAGATTGGTTCTCTCGTTGAAATATTGATCCGGCGACCAGATAAACCTGATTTTCTGACGCCAGACGCGCATAGAATTCCGAAGCAGGGCCGGGGATTTTCTGAGACTTCTCCGGATTTGATCCATAGGCACAGAGCTCACTCAGCACGATCATTTTAACCCAAGGGAAGACACGTTTGGTAAAGATGACTTCCTTACGGATTTGTTGGAGGTTATCGCCCTGTGCGAGTTCAAGCTGAAGACCGGCAACGCCAAAATCACTCATAATTTATGCTGGTTTGTGTTTGGTACGGTAAAGTGAGGGACACTGTTTAAAAGTTCTCTGGTATAGGAATGGGTTGGATTGGCAAAGACCTCACTTACTCTACCACGTTCTAAGATTTCGCCTTTGTAAAGTACGAGGACGCGGTTGGCAAGACGCTCTACCAAAGCAAGATTATGTGTAATAAAAAGATAAGTGACATTTGTGCGGCTGCGTAACTCATTTAACAATTCAACAACCTGCGCCTGCACAGAGACATCCAAGGCGGCAGTAGGCTCATCCAGTATGATTAATTCGGGCTCCAGTACAAATGCCCGGGCCAGGGCAATGCGTTGTCGCTGACCCCCCGAGAAAGCATGGGGGAAACGTTGCAGATGGGCCTCCTCAAGGCCTACTGCGCGAATGGTATTCAGCACCCGTTGACGAATTTCTTCCTTGGAAAGATCAGTCAATTCCCACAAGGGCTCAGCAACAATGTCAAAAATGCGCATTCTTGGATTGAGAGAAGAGTATGGATTCTGAAAGACCATGCTCATAGAGCGCCGGGCATCTCTAAGTGTTCTTCTCTCTTTTTGTGAAATTTCTTCTCCGTTAAAATAAATGGTTCCGGTGCTTTGTCGGGTGAGCTGTATGAGTGCCATGGCAAGAGTGCTTTTGCCGGATCCAGATTCACCGACGAGAGCGACACATTCACCCCGCATGAGATTTACATCGACTTCTTTGAGCACCTTCAAAGTTCCTTCCTGAAGACGATACTGCTTGCTTAATTTAGAGGCGTGTAAGAGTGCGTTTTTGGAAGACACAGGGGCAGTGCCATTTTTAGGGGGAGCTGATTTCCGATCACCCAGCATGGGGACTGATTCAAGCAAAAGTCTTGAATATTCATGCGACGGACTTTCCAATATTTTCCGGCGATCTCCTTTTTCCACAATTTCTCCCTGCCGCATGACTGCCACCCGATCCGCCAACTCCGAGATCACTCCCATATCATGAGAAATAAATAAAAGAGCTATAGAGTGTTCTTCGACAATACGGCGTAAAAGTTTTATGATCTGGGATTGTGTGGTGACATCGAGAGCCGTTGTCGGTTCATCGGCAATAAGAACCTTCGTGCGGCAGGTCAGGGCGAGCGCGATCATGATCCTTTGCAACTGCCCGCCGGAGAATTGGTGCGGGTATTTTATTAAAGCTTTTTCCGGCTCGGGCAATGCCACGTCCGAAAATGCGGAGACAAGTTCCTTCTGGGCGTCTTCTCTGGAAAAATCCTGATTGGCACAGAGCATATCTGTGAGTTGTTCTCCGATGTTAAAAAAGGGATTTAGTGCGGTCATCGGATTTTGAAAAATCATAGCGATTTGCTTACCCCGCATTGAGCGAATGACTTCTTTATCTTCACCTATGATTTTATTGCCGCAGATTTGTATTTGCCCACAGATCTCTCCGCTCTCTGCCGTTAATCCTAAGCAGGCTAGTGAAAGTTGTGATTTACCGCTTCCGGATTCACCCACCAGACCGAGAACTTCCCCCTGTTCTATGGAAATCGAGCAACCGCGTACCGCCCGCTCGCAACCCCGACGGCTACGAAAGGTTACATGAAGGTCTTTTATGGATAATGCCGGCGGGTTCATGTTGCGTCTGAATTGTGGGGGTCGAGAATATCTCTGATCCCGTCGCCCAGGAGGTTAACTCCCAGAACAAGAAGGAAAATGGCCATTCCGGGAAAGAAAGCGGTCCACCAGAACTCCAGAAAAATAGCTCGGGAATTTGAAATCATAAGCCCCCATTCGATTGTTGGTGGGCGAGCTCCCATCCCAATAAAGCTCAAAGATGCAGCTGCCAGAATCGTATAACCAAAATCCATTGAAGCCTGAACGATCACCGGCGTGGTCGAATTTGGCAGAACATGTTTGAGCATGATGCGTATGGGGTGCATCCCCATGGCCTGTGATGATTTTACATATAGTTCCTTTTTTACGCTCATGACCGAAGCCCTCAGGATGCGTGCATACCAGGGGAACCAGGAAACAGCCAGTGCCATCAGCGCGTTATATAGGCTGGGACCCAGAGCAGCGGTAATAGCGATCGGCAGCAGCAATGGTGGAAACGCCAGAAAGACATCCGCTATTCGCATCAGCCACATATCAACACGTCCTCCATAATATCCTGCCGTCAGGCCAATCGGCAGTCCGATTATAAATGCGATAAAAACGACCAGAACCCCGGTCAGTAAGGAAGTGCGTGCGCCATGCAGGACCCGGGAAAAAATATCACGGCCCAGGGCATCCGTGCCAAACCAGTAGTTTAGGCTGGGTGCTTCCAGTTTATTTGTGAAATCAATTTCATGGGGATCAACAGAAGCAATAACAGGAGTTAGCAGTGCAATCATCAGAAATGCACTTGAAATGAGGAGTCCGAGTGTAAAGAGGCGATTGAAGCGCAAAATTTCGCCTGCTCGTTTCCAGATGGAAATATCCTGATTGCTGAGGCTCATGATTTTTTCAGTCGAGGATCAAGCGCCTGATAGATTAGGTCGATGATCAGATTTATAATCAGGTAAGCAAACGCCACGAAGAAGGTGACTCCCATAACTGCTGTGAAATCTTGATTCAGGAGCGCCTGTACCATGTATCCCCCCACACCCGGCCAATCAAATACATATTCAACGATGATACTTCCGCCGAGCATGAACCCATAGGTCAAACCAACTACTGTAAGCAACGGGATCAGAGTAGCCTTAAGCGCATAGAGGTAGTGTATGTTGTGCTGAGGAATTCCATAGGCACGAGCACTGCGAATGTAGTCCTGCTGCAGTGCTTCGATCATCATACTGCGGGTAATCCGGATGATTGTTGCCATTGATGCCAGGGCAAGTGTCATTACCGGTAGAATAAGATGACGAACGGCACTGGAAAATGCAGTGAAGTTACCTGACAAAATACTGTCCAACAGGTAGAATCCGGTAATCGATCTGAATGGAGCGTCCAGCAGAATAGCATCATCTATACGGCCCTGTAGCGGCAACCATCCGAGCTTGCCGGCGAATAGAATCTGCAAGGTAAGCCCAAGAAAAAATACCGGGACTGCCACTGCAGCAACAGATCCAATCCGCACGCTGTGATCCAACAGCTGTTCTTTTTTAACCGCTGCTTTTATGCCCAAAGGAATGCCCGCACTGAGTGCTAGAAGCAGGGCGATTGTGACCAGTTCAAAAGTTGCCGTGACGCGCAGGAAGACATCTTCCGTGACCGGTTGTCCGGTAATTAGACTGGTTCCAAAATCCCCCTGAAAGGCATTTCCCAGAAAGATAAAATACTGCTGATAGAGAGGTTTGTTCAGACCAAGTGCTTCTTCGGCTTCTGCAATTTGTTGAGCGGTTGGTTTTGCGCCCAGCATTAGTTCAACCGGGGAACCCGGCAGAACACGACTCAGGATAAAAGTCACCGTCATAACCCCAATGAGAATCAGGCACATTAAGAAGAGCCGCTGGAGAATCGTTCTAATCATCTTTTGCCGAGCTACGCTTCAATTTATGAAAAAATACTGCATTATAGGCTGGGTTAGAGTCGACTCCGCTAAGGTCAGAGCTATGTACGATACGTTCTTTTAAGTCTGCATAAAACACCGCAACGGCATCCTGAACAAGTATCTGTTGAGCTTCATGGTATTTTCTAACGGCGGTAGAACGGTCTGTTGCCTCCAGTTTGAGGCCGGCATCGACTAATGCATCATAATGAGAATTTGAATAGTAAGACAAATTGAAATTGGCCAGGCTTTCTGTTCTGAACAGGCCGATAAGCCAATCAGATGGAGTGGCATAAGTGGGCCACCAGGTCATTGAAATCAGATTGGGAGCCGTTTCTTGGGATTTTGCAGCCGACCAGATTGTGCCCCATGGACCCGGTTGCAGCTCTGCCTGGATTCCGATTTTTGTAAGATTACTTTGGAAAAGTTCTGCGGCAGACTGATAGGCCAAGGAAGAAGCAATGTAGGAGATGGATATTTTTCTTTCAGCAGGAGGAATTTCAGAGGCTTCTAAATGGCGTTTAGCCAATTCCAAATCAAATACGGGAGTCGGCAGGCTGTCATCATGTCCCCAGAGGCTTTTAGGAATGATACCTCTGGAGACGTCTGCACTGTCGGCATATATTTCCTGAACTACGGCATTATAATCCCAGGAATGTATCAGCGCCTTGCGGAAGTGGAGATTATCGGTCGGCGTTTTTGATGTATTGATGAGAAACTGGGAATTTTTCCAGGATGGGATATAGTCTACCTGAATGGATCCTTGTTTGGCCAAAGCGTCGAGGAGATCGAGGGGTACCAGAGAGACAAAATCAGCTTCACCGGCAAGGATCAGTTGAACTTGTGTAGCGCTTTCACGAACAATCTTGAAAATGACGCGATTTATTTGGTTTTCCTGCCATCCGCCCCAATAGTCGCTGTTCTTTTCCAGCACAATTTGCTGATTCCTTACCCACTGCTTCAATCGGTAAGGGCCGGTTCCGGCAGCTTTTCCGTTATTGAACCATTCACTGCCATTTTCTGCGGCTTGGGGCGAGTAAATGTAAGCAGCGTATTGGGACGACGCGATCAGATCAATCGGTGCCGGATAGGTGGTATGGATTTCTAGTGTGAGGCGGTCGGGAGCATGAATCGAGTCAACTGCCGACCAAATGTAGGCTCCTCCCTTGCCCAGAGAAATAGTCCTTTCCAAACTAAGCTTGGCCGCCTCAGCAGTCAGTTCTGTGCCGTCGTGAAAGCGTACTCCATCTCTGAGAAGAAAGGTCCAGACCAAACCATCATCGCTTACAGACCACTCTTTTGCCAGAGCCGGTCGGATGGGGTCTTCCCCATTGCTCGGACTGTAATAAACTAGTGGCTCGTAGATATTGGCCAAAGCCAGTACCTCCAGAGAAAATGCCGATGCAGGATCCCAGTCCTTAATATCTGCGTAGGTCGCATAGATAACCGTGTCGGCATCCCGGTTGCGATCCGGTGAAAATAAGACGACTCCCAAGGTAAAGAGTAAAGCAATCGGCAGGGCATACTTTACTAAATAGAGCAGTTTTCGCATCTACTTCTGAAAAATACTCAATGCTGCATCCCAGGCTAATTCCGAAGCCATCACACCGAGTGCGGTGACACCGATCCGATCATTGGAGACTTCATTAGTGGTGACGGCATACGTTACATCGCCATCATCAAAAGCAGCTAGAGGCTGAATGACACGCCCCATGGCGGCATTTACCTGTCGCGCTAGCGAACGCAGTTCACGATGATCCAGTTTTTGGTTGGTAACAATGAGTAGGAGGGTAGTTCTGCCCGAAGATGTCGTGAGTTTCTTACCGGATTCAATGCGTGCTTCCACATCTTCAGCGATGGTAAATGTTGCTCCCGTTTTTCTGTCTCGATTGCCCGCTACGACTTTTCCATCCCTTCCGTGAACGGCCCCTAGTGCATTACAGACGATAAAGACAGCAATCTTTGTATTGCCAACTTGTTTAAAAGCTCCTCCTTGTCCGCCCCATTGTGCATATTGAGGGTCAAATCCGACGCCGACGGAGGCATGTCGGCCGGCGCCATGCCGACCCATGTAGAACTTGTTGGGCACTGCATTTTCCAGTGCAGTTTTTCCCAGCGTAACATTAGGGTAGATTAAATTTGCGCGGGGCAGGAAGTCGTAAATAATGGCGCCACGAACAACCGGAATGTCATACCAAGAATAACTTTTGCGTTTTTCAAACAGACCTTTCGCCACGCCCGCCGAAGCCTCAACACCCATTAATGAACCTCCTGCATAGCAGATCGCATCCAAGTAGCCATCTCCCATCATGTAGGTACCGGAAAATCCGCCGCGTTGATCTACCGCACACTGGGCACCTTTGGGAAAATAGAAAACAGTACAGCCGGTGGGACCGGCTTCATACTCAGCAGTACCGATGCGCATACTGTTAAAATTAATATCGAGGAGGCGGGCATCGCTGAAATCCGTCTTTATTTTCCAGTCCTCGGCAGAGGCAGTGATTACGGGAAAGAGGAGTGTGATAAGGAATCTGAAGAGGTGATTATTCATCTGTTATGGTCATTCAGTTGTACCATTGTTTATAGCAAGAGCGTGTATTTGTGCCTCTCCCTCATAAACCTTCATATTTTTTGAGAATCCGTAGATATAAATTAAAAAGTTTTCACTGCTTCGCATCCGCCAGTTGGCGTTTCCGTTTTCGCCTCCTGATCCGGCAATGCCAAAGGAGCCCACAAACACCCATTCCAGCACTTCAGTTTCATCGCTTTGATAATAGACCGAGAAAACTTTTTCGGAGGACTGGTATGACAGTTTCAATGTCGTTTCAGCGGGTAAACGAAGATCAGCACTAAAGCATTCAGTCTTTTTTTTCCC
>MDTB01090315.1_pt1 | contig 14797 bp, 14 predicted proteins | sample 811161 | NCBI WGS metagenome assembly MDTB01 (sample SAMN05326650, study PRJNA326480) | marine metagenome | isolation source: seawater | place: Mediterranean Sea | collected 2009
CCTCTTATGCTTCCCATTCCTACACCCAACAAAGCGTTCATACCAAGTTTTTTTAATTTTTTTTCATCGTAGATATTAACTTTTAAACCATCTTTTCTAAGAGAGTTTATTCTTTTAGAATATTCATCTGGATGTAAAACATTCCCTGGTTCTGAGACCAAATCCCTGGCATAAAAAATTCCTTCTTCCAAAGCTCTAAATTTTAATTGGTTTTGAACTGATGGTTTGTTTTTATTTCCAACTATATTTATAGAAATAAATCTTGATTCTTTTTTAGATTTATATTTTTTAAATTCGTAAGATTTTAATTTTAGTCCATGAAGAAAGTGTCCTAAAAAATTATCGTATTTACCTACTACACTATCAGAAAGCACAAAGTATTCACTATTCTTTCCGTAATTTATACGCCTATAAAATTCTGCTCCTAAATTTTCTATATCTGAGCTCTTTAGATTATTTTTAATTGATATTAAAACTATCTTTTTTTTTGAATTCACCTCAAAAACAAATAGGTTTTTTTTTAAATCACTTGTTTTTAATAAATCATTTATGTATGAAAATTCAGAATTGGAAAGGTTCCTTTTTAAACCGCTAATATTAAATTTATCATTAGAAAATAAAACTAGATTAGCCGAGGATTTACTAATTGCTTTTTTTGAATAGTTTATTTTTATAGACATAATTTTTTTAGTTACTTTCCAAATTGGGTTGAAAGGTATATATGACCAAATATGCAAGAATTCAATGGAAAATTTATCATTTTTAAACCTAAGATTGAATTTTCTTTATAGTTGTTTTACTAATTATATACATCAAAATTATATGCTTAAAAACAAAATTTATAAATACTTTTTTACTGAAATTTTTAAATCATTTATTACAATTTTGTTTGCTTTATCAGCCATTGCGTGGACTGTAAGGGCAGTAAATTTTCTTGATTTAGTAGTTGAAAACGGACACTCAATTTCAACTTATCTCTTTTTTTCATTTTTGAACATAACTAACATAATGACCAAATTTATACCTTTGTCCTTTCTGTTAGCTTTAGCTCTATCTATAATAAAATTTGAAAAACAAAATGAACTAATTGCTCTTTGGTCAATGGGGCTTAATAAAATAAAAGTAGCTAATTTATTTTTTTTAATTTCTTTTTTATTTTTATTAATACAACTATGTTTTGCTACATTCGTAACACCTTCATCATTAAATAAATCTCGAGAATTAGTAAGACAGTCTGATTTTGATTCGATTTCTTCAATCATTAAAGTTAATGATTTTAGTGATTCATTTAAAAACATAACCTTCTTCGTGGAAAAAAAAAATATGAATAATGAAATGGAAAATATATTTATTAGAGATGAGAGTGGTACATTTAAAAATATTGTAGCAGATAAAAATGAATCAAGTAATACTACAATTCTTGCAAAAAAAGGTTTTATAGATAATAAAAAATTAATTTTAATAGACGGTATAATTCAATCAGAAAATAAAGATGGTGAACTTAATAATGTTAATTTTAAAAAAACTGAACTTTCAATAACATTGCTTAAACCAAGAACAATCACTGCTCCAAAAATGCAAGAGACAAGTACACTTACCCTTTTCAAATGCATTATACAAAAATCAGACAAAATTTTAAATTGCCCAAAACAAGACATGAAAAAAGATGTGGTGTCTACTATAGCAAGAAGAGTTGGTATGCCAATTTATATTCCTTTGGTTGCTTTGATATGTTCGTTTTTACTAATAGGTAATAAAGAAAAAAGAAATAAAGTTTTAAGAAGATACTTCTATATGTCTTTAGCATTCATCATGCTTGTTTTAGGTGAACTATTAGTTCGTTATTCTGGCTTCTCAAGATTACACACAGTATCTTACTTTTTATTACCGATAATACTAATGCCAATTTTTTATATTTTACTATGGAGAAAAATAGCTTTTGAAAAAAGATAATTATGTATAAAGTTATCAATAAATATTTAGTCTTTGGTTTTTTAAAAACATTTTTAAATGTAACTCTTGTTGCAATTGCTTTAGGTGTAATTTTAAATTTATTTGAAGAAATTGAATTTTTTAAAAATTTAAATGCAAGCAATAAACTACCTTACGTTCTTACAATGATGTTTATACCAAATTTAATAACCACAAAACTATTGCCTTTTATAATTTTTATTTCTTCTATGTGGTATATTATTTCTATAAAATCAAAAAAAGATTTGCTCTCATTAAAAGTTTTTGGTTTTTCTAATTTAAAAATTATTGTCATCCTTTCAATAACAGCTTTTTTGATAGGTTTAATTACAATTTTAGCAGTTAACCCTGTTACATCTGCAATGATAAAATCGTACGAAAAAACAAAAGCTCAATATTCAAAAGATATAGAACATCTCGTTACAATTAATAAAAATGGAGTTTGGATTAAAGAAAACCAAGGCGATAAATTGATGATAACTACCGCAAAATCACTTAATGGAAATTATTTGTCTGATGTTACAATATATATAATAGATAATAACAATAAAATTTCAGAGAGAATTGAGTCAAAAAGTGTAAATATAAGTAATTTTGACTGGGAAATTAAAAAAGTTAAAATTTATAAATTTGAAAATAGTGGAAAGCCAATCTACGAGGAAAATTTAAGTATAAAATCAGTTTACAACGTTAAAAAGTTAAATGAGCTTTATAAAAACCTAGATACTATTTCGTTTTTTGAACTTATAAACGAACAAGAAAAATTGATTGAAAAAGGTTATAACAAAGAAGCTCTTAATGAGAAACTTAACGTTTTCTTTTCTATTCCTCCCTTTTTAGCTTTAATGGTCGTGCTTGCTTCAATTTTTACCATTGGTTCTATCAACAAAGTACAGAACCTGTATTATATTTTTGTGGCTATACTTTCTTGTGCTGTTATTTATTTTTTTAAGGATTTATCAATCGTTTTGGGTCAAACAAATAGGATCTCTTTAACACTAGCTGTTTGGATGCCGGTATTTGCGATAGGTCTTTTTTGTTCAATTGGGATAATGCAGATAAATGAAAAATAATTTTTTTATTTTAATACTGATTTTAATATTTACTTTAAGAAGTGATTTCTCGATGTCTGAGGAATTAGAGATAAATTCTAAAAAAATAAAGGTTGATAATAATTCAAAATCAGTTTTTTTAGACGGTGCTGTGTCTGCCTTTGATAAAAAAGGTAATAAGATTTACTCTGAGTCAGCTGAATATTTTAAAGAGAAAGATTTGTTAAAAACTATTGGAAACACTCAAATTATTACTTCAGAGAATTTTAAATTAGATGGAGTAAATATAATTTTTGATAACAAAAACAAAATTATTTCTTCAAAAAATTCTTCAAGATTAGTCGACAAAGATGGAAACCAAATTTTTATGGAAATGTTTGATTACTCTATAAATAAAAACATGTTTTTTTCAAAAGGTAATATAAAAATAATCGATAATAAAAAAAACGATTACAATTTTGCAGAAATATATATTGATGAAAAGAAAAGAAAAATAGTAGGTTCAGATATTAAAGTTTTCATAAATCAAAAAGAAATGAAAATTAATGAAGAAAATGAACCTAGGTTTTTTGCAAATAGTATGAGTATTACAAATGATAAAAATGAGTTTGAAAAAGGAGTTTTTACTTATTGTAAAAATAGAGGAAAAGATAAATGTCCTCCTTGGATTTTACAATCAGAAAAGATTGAACACAACATGAGTAAAAAAACTATCTATTACCAAAATGCAATATTAAAGATTTATGATTTTCCAATATTTTATTTTCCGATATTTTCTCACCCTGACCCAACTGTTAAGAGAAGATCAGGATTCTTAGTCCCTTCTCTTAGTGACAGTTCAAGTATTGGACCAGGATTACAAGTTCCATATTTTTGGGCAATATCACATGATAAAGATCTCACTTTTTCCCCAAAAATTTATGGAAAAGAGAACCCTTTGCTTCTTGCAGAATACAGGCAAGATTTTAGAAATTCTTTTTTAATTACTGATTTGGGATATTCAAAAGGATATAAAAAAACATCGGGAACAAAAACATCGGGTTCAAGAAATCATTTTTTTCTTAAATTTAATAAAAATTTTATTACTTCCTCTGAAAAAAGTAGTGAGTTAAATTTAGACTTACAAAGAGTATCCAATGATACGTATTTAAAAATTCACGACGTTGAAACCACATTGGTTGATAAAGATTTAAATATATTAGAAAATACTTTAGATTATAATTACCAAACAAATGAATCTTTTTTTGGATTGAACGTCAGTGCTTTTGAAGATCTTTCTATACAAAATAGAAATAGATTTGAATACCTCTTACCTTATGTTACTTATGAAAAAAATATTTTAAGTGATGAAAAATTTGGATTTCTTGACTTTGTATCAAATTTTAGAGTCCGAAACTATGATGTAAATAAACAAACTGAATTTTTTGTAAATGATTTAAATTGGAAGTCAAAAAAATGGATTAATAATTTAGGAATTGAAAATCAATTAATTGGTAAAGTAAAAAGCGTTAACTATAATGCTGATAATACTAAAGAATATAAAAATGATGACACAGTATCGGAAATTTCTGGTGTTATTGGATATCTAACAAAATTAGGTTTTTATAAAAATGATTTCACAAGAAATTTTAATCATTTATTAACTCCAAAACTATTAATTAGACACGCCCCAGGTCATATGAGATCTATAGATCAAGGTAGGTTAAAATACTCTAATTTATTTGAGATGAATAAGACTAATGAATTAGACGTCATTGAAAGCGGTTTAAGTGCTACTGTAGGATTTGAATATGAGAAAAATACACTTAATGAGAAAGGCAGAATTGAAGAGAAAGTATTTTCATTTTCTGCGGGACAAGTTATTAATGAAAAAGAAAATAATGATCTACCATCAAAAACTTCGTTAGATCAACGATTTTCAGATTTAGTTGGAAATGCTGAATTTAACTTAAACAAAAATTTCAGTTTCAATTATAACTTTGCTATAGATCAAAATTATCAAGAAATAAACTACAACGAGCTTGCAGCAGATCTTGAAATTGAAAAAGCTAAATTTAATATTGCTTATTTAGAAGAAAAAAATCATATAGGCAGTGAAGAATATATTAAAACTGGAATAGATATTGAATTAAACAATTCAAATCAGCTTTCATTTTCAACTAAAAGAAATCTGTTGACTAACTCTGCAGAATTTTACGACATGTCTTATGAATACATTAATGATTGTTTAAAAGCTGGCCTGGCTTATAGAAGAGAGTTTTATACTGATAGAGATGTTGAGCCAGAAAATTCATTAATGTTCACAATTACAATAACTCCCTTTGGAGATATAAACAGTCCAAAGTTTAGCAGGTAATGAAAAAAAAAATATTTTTTATTTTTTTATTTTTAAACGTTATCAACATAAGCTATTGTTTAAGTAGCATTAATAATTCTATAATTGGAAAAGTTGGTAAGGAGATTATAACTCAATATGATTTAGAGAATGAAATAAAAACAATTTTATTTCTTGGAAGACAAAATCTCAATCAAGAAAATATAAACAAAGTAACAAAATCGGCGATGAACTCTATAGTAAGAAAACTTATAAAAAAAAATGAAATAGAAAAATATAAAATAACAAAATATAGTGAGCAGGATTTAGAAAATTATTTGTTAAATGTTTTTTCTCAATTAAATATTAAAAAAATAAATGCAAAAGAAATTTTTAAAAAAAATGGTATTGACTATCAAAAATTTGTAGAAAATTATAAAGTAGAACTTATGTGGAATACTCTTATTTATTCACTTTATAAAAACCAGCTTAGCATTAATACTGTTGAAATTGAAAACGATCTTAATAAAGAATTAAAAGAAAAAAGTAAATTTAAAGAATATAATCTTTCTGAAATTCAAATAATTCAGGGTCCAAACAAGGATGAGGTAAATAAATTAATAGATGATATTTATAATATTATTCAAAATGAAGGATTTGAGAAAGCTGTTGCAAAGCATAGTATTTCAAATTCAGCAAGAAATAATGGCAATATAGGTTGGTTTAGCGAAAGCTCTCTATCAAAAATTTATATTGAAAAAATAAAATATCTTAAAAAAAATGAAGTTTCTAAACCAATAAAATCTGATGAAACTTTTATTATACTTAAAATTAATGAAATAAGGAATAAAGAGCGAATAAATATTGATGTTAAAAAAATCAAGGATCAAATTATTCTTAGAGAAAAAGAAGAAAAACTTTTATTATTTTCTAGGTCACATTTTTCAAATCTTGAAAATTCTATACTAATTACATTTAAATGAAAAAAAAATTTGCAATTATTTTTGGAGAACCAAACAGTATAAATTCTGAAATTATTGCAAAATCATGGATTCGAATAAATAATAAACTAAGGAGGAAATTTTTTATTATTGGAAACTTTGATATTTTAAAAAAACAACTAAATAAAATTAGAATTAAAATTCCTATTATTAAATTAAATAACTTTAATGAAATAAAGCAGACAACATCGCTCCAGGTTTTAAATATACCACTGAAATTTAAAACTCCATTTGAAGTGACCAAAAAAAATAATTCAATTTACATAAAACAAAGTTTAAACTTAGCTCATAAATTAGCATTAAATAGGGATATTTATGGTTTTATTAACTGTTCAATAGATAAAAGATCTCTTGGAAAGAACAATATTGGTGTGACAGAATACTTATCTAAAAAAAATAAATTAAAAAATTCTGAAGTAATGATGATTTATAATAAAAATTTATCAGTAATTCCTCTTACGACTCACACAAATATTAAGGATATCAATAAAAAATTGAAATTTAAATTTATCGAAAAAAAAATTAATACTTTAAATTCTTGTTATTCTAAACTTTTTAAAAAAAAACCTACAATAGCAGTTCTGGGATTGAATCCTCACAATGCTGAATTAAGAGTAAATTCTGAAGAAAAAAAAATAATTTTACCAGTAATAAAAAAACTAAAAAGAAAAAGAATTAAAATTTTTGGTCCTTTCTCAGCTGATACTATTTTTATAAATAAAGAAAATAAATTCGATGTAATTGTAGGCATGTATCACGACCAGGTTCTTGCTCCTTTTAAAGCTCTATTTAGTTTTGAAGCGATAAATATTACATTGGGTCTAAAATATATTAGAATTTCTCCCGATCATGGAACTGCGAAAGATATTGTAAAAAAAAGAAAGGCAAATCCAAAAAGTCTCCTGGAAGCAATTATTTTTATTTCAAAAATAAAGTAATGATTAGGCCAAAAAAATCTCTTGGACAAAATTTTTTGATTGATAAGAACGTTATAAAAAAGATTTTATCATTATCAAAAATAAATAATTGTTTTGTGGTAGAAATTGGACCAGGAACAGGGAAGTTAACTGAACAAATATTAAATTATGATCCCGCAAAGTTAATTTTAATTGAAAAAGACACAAATCTAGCAAAGATTTTAGAAAAAAAATATATAAGTGACTCAAGAGTAAAGGTTTTTAATAAAGATATTTTATCTTTTAATATCGAAAAAATAATAAAAAAAAATACAATAATTTTTGGTAATTTACCTTATAATATATCAACTCAAATATTAGTTAAATTTATCGGATTTAAAAAATGGCCACCAAATTATAAAAAATTAATTTTTATGTTTCAAAAGGAAGTTGCAGAAAGAATATTAGCTGAAAATAAAACATCACAATATGGTAGGTTAAAAATAATAACTAATTGGAGGTTAAAAATTTTAGATAAATTTAATATATCAAAAAATTGCTTTTTTCCGAAACCAAAGGTTGATTCAACTGTTTTGTCTTTTTTGCCAAAAAAAACTAAGTATAAATTTAAAAAAATGGAAAATTTAGAGAAAATTACTCATGCTTTTTTTTCAAAAAAAAGAAAAATGATCAACAAAACATTTGCAAAACTTTTTAAAAATCCTTTGTTAATTGCCAAACAACTCAATTTAGATTTATCTCATAGACCAAATCAAATAAGTGAGGATGATTTTTACAAAATTACAGAAAAATTTGAAATTAAATAATTGTTATTTAATTTAATTTATCCTCTTTCTCTTTAAAATAATTTGTTCTACCTGCTTAAAACAATTTTCAAGATTATCGTTGATAACAACAAAATCATAATCTTCTTTATGAGAGGCATCAGTATCGTATGCTTTTAATCTTTCCTGAACCACTTCAGTTTTATCTTGATTTCTTTGAATAAGTCTCTTTTTTAGCTCTTCTTTACTCGGAGGAAGAATAAATATTTTTAACAAATTTAATTCTTTAAATTTAGATAGTTGTTGTGTTCCTTGCCAATCAATATCAAATAAAACATCGTTATTATTTTTTATTAAATCTAAAACTGCTTTTTTTGATGTTCCGTAGTAATTGCCAAAAATTTTTGCGTATTCGTAAAATTCTTCTTTTGAAATTTTTTCTTTAAATTTTTCTTCGTTTGTAAAGAAATAGTCAATTCCTTCTACCTCATTTGGTCTAGGTTTTCTTGTAGTGTGAGAGACCGAAATTTTAAAGTTTTGATATTTTTGTTGAATTTTTTTACTTATTGTCGTTTTACCGGCACCAGAAGGAGATGAAAGTATAACCATTATACGTTCATCATTTATTTTCATTTGTTTTTTCTTTTGTAAACTATTGAGACGATTTACTCTCAATAAACTTAATTGCATCCCCCACTGTAAGAATTTTTTCAGCTTCGCTGTCAGAAATTTCTGATCCAAACTCTTCTTCAAAGGCCATTACAAGTTCTACTGTGTCTAAGCTGTCTGCGCCAAGATCGTCAATAAAGCTCGCTTCATCTGTTACCTTCTCTTCCTCTACACCCAAGTGATCTGCAACTATTTTTTTTACTTTTGCGTTTATATCTTTTGACATGTAATTCCTATATTTTGAATTTATGATTATTTTCTTATTAAATTATTCATTGTGATTGTCAAGACATATACATACCACCATTAACATGGATAGTTTCGCCAGTTATATAGGAAGACGAGTCTGATGATAAAAAAACAACACAGTTTGAGACATCCTCACCAGTTCCTAGTCTTCCCATAGGTATTTTTGTTGTCAAGAATGTCCTAACCTTCTCAGCAATTCCTTTTGTCATCTCAGTCTCTATAAATCCTGGTGAAACACAATTTATTGTAATGTTTTTTTTTGCATACTCAATGGCAAGGCTTTTTGCCATACCGATTATACCTGCTTTTGCCGCTGAGTAATTTGATTGTCCTAAATTTCCAGTATGACCGACTATAGAAGTTATATTTATAACTCTACCAAATTTATTTTTTAACATAATTTTAATTGAATTCTTAGATAATAAAAAAGTTGAAGTTAAATTCACATCAATGACTTTCTTCCACTCTTCATCTTTCATTCTTAAAGATAGATTGTCTATATTTATTCCAGCGTTATTTACCAAAATATCTAAACCACCTAGCTCTTTAGAAGCTTCCTCAATAAAGTTGCTAATTTTTAAATGTTCTGAAATATCAAATTTTTTTGTTATTATTTTTGGAAATTTTTTTTTTAAACCTTCTAATTTTTCAACTTTTGTACCTGTTGCTAAAATTTGTCCATCAAGCTTATAAAATTTTTCTACTAGAGCATTTCCTATCCCGCCTGTTGCTCCAGTTATTATAATTTTTTTATTTTTGAAATTCATTTAAAAGCATCTTTAATATTTTCTAATGAGTTAATATTATTAATTTTGCAATCTTTTATAATTCTTTTAACTAAACCTGACAAGACTTTTCCTGGGCCAATTTCAATAAACTCATTTACTCCAAATTTAGACATGTTGATAATACTTTCTCTCCATCTTACTTTTGAGAAAATTTGTTGAATTAGAAGGTTTTTTATTTTTTCTGGATCTTCTTCTACGCTTGCAGTTACATTGCTAAAAATTCCGACTCTTGGTTTGTTAAATAAAACCGGTTTTATTTTTTTCTCCATTTTTTCCGCTGCACTTTTCATAAGCGAACAATGAAACGGAGCACTTACTGGAAGCAATTTAAATTTTTGTTTATTTTCTTCCAAAATTTTTTGGAAGTTTTTTATTGAAGATATTTCACCACTTACAATAACTTGTCCATTGGAATTATCATTTGCAATTTCACATACTCCTTCATGTTTATTTTTTGATATCAATTTATCTACTTCATCAATCTCTGCTCCAAGAACAGCTATCATTGCTCCTTGACCAAGAGGTACTGCTTCTTGCATAGCTTTTCCTCTTTCATGAAGTAAATTTAAGGCATCACTAAAATTTAAAGACCCAGAGCATAATAAAGCACTATACTCTCCCAAAGAATGTCCTGCAAAATATTTAAAGTCTTCTATTTTTAAATTAAATTCTTTTTTTAAAACATAAAAAATAGAAAAACTTACTATAAGTATAGCAGGTTGAGTGTTCTTAGTTAATTTTAACTCACTTTCTGGACCTTCTAAAATTATTTTTGAAATATCTATCTTAAGTATATCATTAGACTCCTCAAATATTTTTTTAACAGAATTAAAGTTTTTGTAAAATTCAGCGCACATGCCTACAACTTGTGAACCTTGACCTGGAAACAGAAGAGCTTTCATCTATATACAAATATAATATATTTATTTTCCATTATTATTACTATTGAAATGAACTATTTATAATAGTATAAAACGCATCTTTATATAATAAACTAGTAAGTTATTGACAATAAATGAATTTATACGAACACACAATTGTAGCGAAACAAGACCTTTCTACGTCTGAAGTTGGCGAGGTTGAAAAAAAATATAATGAAATTATTAATAGTTCATCAGGAAAAGTAATCAAAATTGAAAAATGGGGCTTATTAAATTTCGCTAGAAAAATCGACAATTATAACAAGGGTTTTTATATTCATTACAAGTTTGAAGGAAATAACGAAACTGTAGAAAAAATAAAAAAAAATATCTCTATAGATAGTTCTGTTTTGAGACACCTAACAATAAAATACAAAAAATTAGATTTAGAAAAAGAATATTTTAAAAAGGAAAATTTAGAAAATGAAAAGAAAAAATAAAAGATTTGGTAATAGATCACCAAACCCACTTAATAAATTAAGCTTATTTCAAAGGCCAGAAGCTAAACTTTCCAAAAAGTGTCCTTTATCAATTAAGGATGCTCCAATTATTGATTATAAGAATATAAAATTACTTAGAAAATACATATCAGAAAATAATAAAATCTTACCTTCTAGAATTACATCTGTTTCTCAAGGCAAACAAAGAAAATTAAACAATGAAATCAAAAAAGCTAAAATTTTAGGTCTTTTGTAATATGCAATTAATTTTATTAGAAAATATTATGAAACTTGGAAAAATTGGAGACGAAGTAAAAGTAAAAAATGGCTATGGTAGAAATTTTCTTTTAAAATATGGCAAGGCTCTTAGGGCAAATAAAAAAAATATTGAATTTGTTAATAAAAAAAAAGATGAATTAAATAAAAAAAATAATGAATTAAAAAAAGGATTTAAAGAAATATCCTCTAAAATAAACAATAAAACTCTTACCTTTATTAAGGAAGCAAAAGAAAACGGTGACTTATATGGATCAATAAAACCAAAAGAGGTATCAAATTCTTTTGCAAATGAACTAAAAGTTGAAATTAATCCTTCACAGATTGACCTAAAACAAGAGATAAATAAGACTGGCCGTTATAAAATAAATATAAATCTTCATTCTGAAGTATCCGCAAAAGTAAATTTAATTGTTAAAAAAGTAGAAGCAGCTTAGTTCTGTTCTTTTCCACAGGTTGAAAAAAAAGTGTGTAACTTTTAAGTTTTTATTAAAAAATGTTCATTTAAGATGTTTTGTAAATGGAGAAAGTTAAACTTAACGTAAAAGAAACTAAAGAAACCAAACTACCTTCGAACTTAGAGGCTGAACAAGCATTAATTGGATCGGTTTTAGTAAACAACGATATAATTGATGAAATATCAAATATTGTTAATTCAACTAAATTTCACGATCCTATACACAAAAAAATCTTTGAAGTTATAGAAAGTTTGAACAATAAAGGAATGATAGCAAATCCAATAACTCTTAAGAATTTTTTTGAAAACGATAACAGTTTATCTGAAGTAGGAGGTGTGGATTATTTAGTAAAATTAACTAGATTTTCGTCATCATCTCGTCAAGCTGTTGACTATGCAAAGTTGATCCATGAAACTTTTGTAAAAAGAGAACTTATATACATATCAGAAAATATTTATGAGAATTCTAATAATGACGATCTAGAAAAAAACTCAGAAAATATTATTGAAGATGCAGAACAATCTTTATATCAGCTTGCAGAAAGAGGGAGTTTTACTCAATCTTATATGAAGTTTAACCAAGCTTTAGATCAAACTCTTGAAATGGCAAGAGCGGCAATGAAAAGCGATCAGGGTATTGTAGGTGTTCCTACTGGATTAAAAGATTTAGATGAAAAATTAGGTGGTCTGCATAAATCAGATTTGGTTATTATAGCAGGTAGACCTTCTATGGGTAAGACAGCTTTGGCAACTAACATTGCTTATTACGCCGCAAAGAAAATTCATGAAGAGAAAGAAAAAAAATCAGTAGCTTTTTTTTCATTAGAAATGTCATCTGAACAATTATCAACACGAATATTATCCGAACAAGCAAAAATTAAATCTAATGACATTAGAAGAGGCAAAGCAACTGAAGAAGAATTAAATAGATACATTGAAACATCAAGAGACATATATGAACTACCTTTATACATTGATGAGACTCCAGCAATATCAATTTCAGCAATAAGCAATAGAGCAAGAAGACTTAAAAGGCTATTTGGTTTGAGTTTAATTGTCGTTGACTACATACAATTGGTGAGAACAACTTCTAGAAAAAATGAAGGTCGTGTTCAAGAAATTTCAGAAATTACACAAGGCTTAAAGGCATTAGCAAAAGAATTAAGTGTTCCAGTTTTGGCATTATCTCAACTTTCTAGAGCTGTAGAACAAAGAGATGATAAAATACCTCAATTATCTGACTTGAGAGAATCGGGTTCAATAGAACAAGATGCAGATGTCGTGATGTTTGTTTACAGAGAAGAATACTACCTAGAAAAAAAAATGCCAAAAATAGGCTCTCCTGAGTACGGAGAGTGGCAAGCAAAAATGAATGAAATAGTTGGTTTAGCTGACATAATAATTGGAAAACAAAGACACGGACCAACCGGTAATGTACAAGTTGAATTTGAAGGAATGTATACAAAATTTAAAGATTTATCGAAAAAATAAATAAATAATTAATCTTTAGTTATATGAAATATGATATATCAAACTAAAAGATAATGTTTTCCAATTACTACAACAAACTAGTTATCAATAACCCCAAGTCAATTCTTTGTTTGGTTGTTTTTTTTATTGTTTTTTTTTTATATTTCACAAAAAATTTTAACTTAGATGCATCTTCAGATGCATTACTTTTAGAAGGAGATAAAGATTTAAAATATTTACGTGAGATAAATGAAAGATATGGTTCTAAAGACTATTTGTTTTTAACTTACGATCCTATTTCAAGCTTTACTGATGAAGAAACTATTATTAACCTACAATTTTTAAAATCAAAAATTGAAAAATTAGATTGGGTTGACAATGTAATAACCATTATTGATGTTCCTTTGCTAAAAAGCACTGATGAACCACTAATGGAAAGATTAAAAAACTACAAAACTTTATCTTACCCAGATGTAGATAAAAAAAGAGGTTTTGAAGAAATTTTAAATAGTCCTATTTATAAAAATTATGTTGTTAGTGAAGATGGAAAAACATCAGGAGTTGTTGTTTATATCAAAAAGGATAAAAAATTGGAGGAGTATATAAAAATTAGAAATGATTATTATCAGCTTTCTAAAAAAAATAAATTAAGCAGTGTTGAGAAAAAAAAATATGATCTATTTTTAAAAGAATATGAACAATATAAAAATAATTTTAACAAAAAAAACCATAAAAACATTAAAGAAATTAGATCTGTAATAAACAAATATGGTGAAAACGCAAAAATACACTTAGGCGGCATACCGATGATTGCTGATGATATGATGTCTTACATAAAAAATGATATTATTGTTTTTGGAATAGGTGTTTTTTTATTTATTGTTATAACACTTTGGTTTATTTTCAAAAATATTAAATGGGTAATTTTACCTCTTTTAGGATGCTCAACATCAGTAATAATAATGATTGGTCTTTTGGGTTTAATAGGATGGAAAGTAACTGTTATATCTTCAAACTTTATCGCGTTGATGCTTATTCTAAACATGGCAATGAACATTCATATTACTGTAAGATTTCTGCAGCTTAAAAAAGACTTACCTGATCTTAATAGAATGGAAATTATTTTAGAAACTACTAAAAAAATGTTCTTACCAATACTTTATACAGTTTTGACTACAATTTGCGCCTTTTTATCATTAATTTTCAGTGGAATAAAACCTATTATTGATTTTGGCTGGATGATGACTTTAGGTTTGATAGTTTCTATACTAGTCACATTTACACTGTTACCTTCCCTGCTTGTAATATTTTCTAGCGATGAAGATATAAACGTTAAAGATACGCAAGAATCGATAATAACAAAAACTTTAGGAAAATTTGCAAATAAAAATGCAAAATTAATTTACTTTACTTCAATTATAATTTTAATTCTAAGTCTATTTGGGATCTCAAAATTAGAAGTAGAAAATAGTTTTATAAATTATTTTGATAAAAAAACAGAAATTTATA